>JACCDP010859372.1_pt1 | contig 22853 bp, 15 predicted proteins | sample 7445841 | NCBI WGS metagenome assembly JACCDP01 (sample SAMN15323441, study PRJNA562643) | freshwater metagenome | isolation source: river surface water | place: USA:Blue River Watershed | collected 2017-08-17
CCGACAGCGCCATCAAAATCTCCGACATCTTCTCCCGGCACGCCTCATTCAAGAGCTTTTCCCCAGCAACAGTCCGCGAAATGCAATGGTACACCGCCGCTGCCCCAGCCTCGCCCTTGATCCGCGCCAACCTCATGCCCAAAACCTAGACAAAAACCCAAAACTGTCAATGACCGTGAACCTGTCACTTTATTTAGAGCGTTGACACTGTTTGGAATGGTGGCGGACAGTTGCTAAGAATTTATGGCTGAGCCGAAAGAAAATCTGCTGATGGAGAAGATCGTCAGCTTGTGTAAACGACGGGGGTTCATTTTCCAGTCGTCGGAAATCTACGGGGGTATCAATGGTTTCTGGGACTTCGGGCCGCTGGGTGCTGAGTTGAAACGGAATGTGAAGGAACTCTGGTGGACCTCGATGACCCGCCTTCGGGATGATGTGGTTGGATTGGAGGCCACCATCATCATGGCTCCACAAATCTGGAAAGCTTCAGGACACGTGGACACGTTCAGTGATCCGATGTGCGATTGCTTGCTGACGAAGAAACGCTTCCGGGCGGATCAAATCGAGCCGCAGTCGGGTCAAGTGTTCCACTATTCAGGGGCCAAGGATACCATAAGCGGCAAGGAGAGCGTCGAGCCATTCTCAGTCCTTTTGCCCGCCGGAAAACCGCCAGAAAGCGCACGGAATGTCGCGAGCCAATTTTACGTCTCGCGAGGGATCACACAACCCTCTCTCTCCGGGGAACGGACCGAGAAGGCGGAGAATACGACGCGATACAATCCGGAGAACGGGGCGCAATTGACCGATCCGCGACCGTTCAACTTGATGCTGCAAACTTATGTCGGGCCCATCCAGTCGGATGAAAACATCGCCTACCTGCGCCCGGAAACCGCCCAGGCGATCTTTGCACAGTTCAAGAATGTCCATGAAACCTCGCGTCAGAAAGTTCCGTTCGGAATCTCGCAAATCGGCAAGGCATTCAGGAATGAGGTGACTCCGCGGAATTTCATCTTCCGTTCGAGAGAGTTCGAACAGATGGAATTGGAGTTCTTCATCAAACCCGACGAAGCCATCGAAGCGATCCACGGCAGTGTGGCCACCGTGTCGGAATCTGGACATCCAGGCGAGCCTCAGCCGAATTGGGGCTGGCAGGCTTGGCACCGATATTGGGTCGAGGAACGGGTTCGCTTCTATGAGGGAATCGGCCTCTCACGCGAATCATTGGGATTCCACCACCAAACTCCAGAGGAACTGGCCCACTACGCGCGTGCCTGCACGGATATCCTCTACAAGTTCCCGTTCAGCAAACGCGATGAATCCGGTGAGGTGAAAGGCGATGAGCTGGAGGGAATCGCGGCCCGAAGTGACTTCGACTTGAGCCAACACGAACGGCACTCCGGCAAATTGATGGGAGTGTTCGACGAGGAACTGCGCACGGCTTGGGGCAAGTTGCCTCCCGAAAAACAATCCGAACTGTCAGGACGGTATTTCGCCGCCCGCATGAAGTACCTGACAAAGTCCGGTGTGCCTCAGGAAAAAGCCGAACTGGAAGCCAAGGAAGACGCCGAGGGTCTCGCCAAGGGGCAGTACATCCCCCATGTGATCGAACCGTCCGCCGGTGTCGATCGCCTCATCTTGGCCCTGATTTCCAACGCCTTCCAGGAGACGACCTCCACCGACGAAAAGGGTAAGAGCGAAATCCGTACGGTGATGAAATTCCACCCGCGGGTGGCGCCTGTGAAGGTAGGGATTTTCCCTCTGCTGAAAAACAAACCGGAATTGGTGGCCAAGGCCCGGGAGGTGTTCCAGTCACTGCGTGGACAGATGATGGCTTTCTACGACGACGCCGGTGCGATCGGGCGCCGCTACGCCCGTCAGGACGAAGCCGGAACTCCCTTCTGCGTCACCATCGACTTCGACACGCTGGGCGAAAAGCCGGAACTCCTCAACACGGTGACGGTACGCCATCGCGATGACGGCAAACAGGAACGCATTCCAATCGCTGAACTCCAGGGCTGGTTGTTGGCTCGGGTGAAATGACTCCAACGGTCGCCGCCTGCCGTCGCCACCTGATGACAGGCCCTTGATCACGAACGAAAAACTGGTCGGCCACAACTGGATCAAGTCGGTCCAAGATCCAACCGTTGGCTCTGCCTCTTGAAATCAACGCCGCCGCTTGTCATCCGACGGGCGGCGGCGATTGTATTGCTCCATGAAATCTTGGTCTTGGGCAGCGGCGCTCGTCGTGGCGCTAGCGCTGTGCGGATGCAGCTCATTTGAATCCCGTTGGAATGCCGCCCCATCGACCAGCACCGACGGGGTGTCGGGTCGCTGGACAGGCACTTGGCAGAACACGAACAACGCCCACGGAGGCCCGCTGCAAGCCGTTCTGATTGCAAAAGGATCCAATGATTTCTCCGCCTATTTTCACGCAGGCTGGGGCAAACGTTCAGGCACCTTCCAAACTCCCATTCAGGGCTCTCGAGAAGGTGACACCTTCCGCTTCACAGGCTCAAAACGGGTTTTTGGTGTGAAGATCAAAACGTCGGGAGCCATTCAGCCGAATGAGTTCAACGCGTTCTACGACAGTCGATTCGACAGCGGCACATTCACCCTGAAACGCCCGTGACTCCTTCGAAGGATCCTTGCCTTCGCCTTCGAAACAAAAATGGCGGTGATGCCGGCTGGTGCCATTGAGGCATCACGACCCACATCACCGCCCGAAAAAAACCCCACCATGGCCGTTGGAGACGGGCCCCTTCTTACCGAAGGAACCAGGTGGGAGCAGCGGGTGCTTCGCCGCCTTCCTGTAACGGAGGCATGGCTTTGTTGCACTTAAAACCGCTTTGATGCTCCCGTATTGGGAAACAAGGTCGAGGGACACTGTCTCGATACACGCACCGGGCAGGGAAAAATTAAAAGATCAAAAACCCGCGCCTTTCATCGGTCTAAACCCCCTCCCACGCAAGACGTTTTACGCCTTTTTGGTGTGACCCCATCCACCTCAGCTCACGATCGGCTTGATCACGTCACCGTGAATGTCCGTGAGGCGGTAGTCACGCCCTTGGAAGCGGAAGGTCAACCGCTCGTGATGGATTCCCAATTGATGGAGCGCCGTGGCCTGGAGGTCGTGCACATGCACCGGGTTCTCAGCGACGTTGTAGCCAAACTCATCCGTCTGGCCGTAACTCACACCCCCGCGGATGCCACCGCCCGCCATCCATACTGAGAAACACCGCGGGTGATGATCCCGCCCGTAGTCGGTCGCGGTGAGCTTGCCTTGCGAATAGTTGGTCCTGCCGAACTCGCCGCCCCAGATCACCAGAGTATCATCCAACATGCCCCGCTGCTTGAGATCGGTGATCAGAGCATAAGAGGCGCGATCGACGTCGCCACACTGCCGCCGGATGCCACCGGGTAGACCTCCGTGCTGATCCCAGCCCGGATGGTAAAGCTGGATGAACCGCACATCGCGCTCAGCCAGTCGCCGCGCCAACAGGCAATTCGCCGCGAAGGTTCCCGGATTCTTCGCCTCCGGGCCGTAGAGTTCAAACACACTCTCCGGCTCGCCGGACAAATTCATCACATCAGGCACGCTGGTCTGCATGCGGAAGGCCATTTCGTATTGGGCCACCCGGGCGTTGATCTCCGGGTCACCCAAGTCCCGGAACTGCAAGTGCTCCATCTCAGCCCAACGGGCGAGCAGCCGACGCCGACTTTCTCCGGAAACCCCGTCAGGGTTTTGGAGGTACAGAACCGGATCCTTCCCCGATCGGAACAACACTCCTTGATGCTGGCTCGGCAAAAAACCATTGCCCCAAAGGCGTGAGTACAACGGCTGGTCGATGCGGTCCTTGGAAATCAGGACCACGAAGGCCGGGAGATTCTGATTGGCCGAGCCCAACCCGTAGCTGAGCCACGAACCAAAACTCGGCCGACCTGCGATCTGGGACCCGGTCTGAAAAAAGGTGATGGCCGGATCATGGTTGATGGCCTCGGTGTGCAGCGAGCGGATGACGCACAAGTCGTCGGCGACCTTGGCGGTCCAGGGCAGCAACTCGCTGATCCAAGTCCCTGCCTGGCCGTGACGGGCGAATTTGAAGACCGACCCCGCCATCGGCAGCGTCGCCTGTTGGGCCGACATCCCGGTCAGGCGCTGCCCCATGCGCACGCTGGCCGGAAGATCCTCGCCGGTCCGCTTCACCAACTCGGGCTTGTAGTCGAAGGTCTCCAACTGCGACGGACCGCCGCTCATGAAGAGGTAGATCACCCGCTTGGCCTTGGGCACCCTGTGCCCGGCCGGCAAGATTCCCGAAAAGGGACCCGCCGCTCCGGCTCGGGTTTCGCCAGCCATCAGGCCGCCGAGAGCCGCTCCTCCAAGACCCAGACCAAAGCGGCCGAAGAAATCGCGGCGGTTCATGCGGAAATCAACTTGAGAGCAGTTCATGGTGATTCGGGTTCAGGACGGTGGGAGTTGTGTTTCCGGGCCTTCAACGACGCATCACGGCTTCATCATGGTTGAAGAGCAACTGCGCCAAAACGGTCGCCGCCGCCAACTGGGCTGGCGGATGCTCTCCCAGGACGGGTTTCTCACCCACCTTCAGGAGACGTTCCGCCGCAGCGGTGTCTTTCTGGAAATGGGCCACCTGTTCGTCGAGCAGGCGCATCATCACCGAGACTTCATCCTTCGAGGGCCTGCGACCGGTCACCAACGCAAAGGCATACCGGACCCGTTGCACCGATCCCACGCCCCCCTCGCGGAGCATCCGCCCGGCCACATGGCGTGCGGCTTCGACCATCTGCGGATCATTCAAGAGAACCAAGGCCTGCAGTGGCGTGCTGGTGGCTTGCCGACGTACGACGCAATAGCTGCGATCGGCCGCGTCGAGTGTCATCATGGAGGGAGGCGGAACCGTGCGCTTCCAGTAGGTGTAAAGGCTGCGCCGATACAAATCGTCGCCCTTGCCCATCTGGTAATGCCCGCCGCCCATGGTCATCTCCCACAATCCATCGGGATGGTACGGCTTCACGCTGGGCCCACCGATCTTGTCCACCATCAACCCGCTGACCATCAGCGCCTGATCCCGTAGCATCTCCGCGGACAGCCGACGCGCCGGCCCCCGTGTGAGCATCCGATTGTCGGGATCGGCGGCCCACTCCTTCGGTTTCACATTCGAGGTCTGGCGATAGGTGTCGGAAGTGACGATCAGGCGTTGGAGATCCTGAAGATTCCACGGCCGGATCCCCAGCGACTCGTCACCCCGCACAAAGGTCACGGCCAACCAATCCAGCAATTCCCGATGGGTTGGAGAAGCACCCTGAAGACCAAAGTTGTCGGAAGTCTCCACCAGGCCTTTGCCGAAGAACTGCTGCCAAACCCGATTGACGGTGACGCGCCCCATCAGCGGATGGGAGGGATCCAGCAACCATTGGGACAGGCCCAAGCGATTGCGCGGGGCACCGGCCGGAAGCCGGCCGATCGCGGCGGGTGTCTCCATGGCCACCGCTTCTCCAGGTTGGTCGTAGGCGCCGCGCCGCAGGACATGGGCCGGCTTCGGGGTCGACATCTCCTCCATCACCATGATGTCGGGAATCGAGGTCACCAGTGCGTTCTCCTCCCGACGCAGTTTCATGAGTGCTTCAACGGCCTCGCGATGGGGCTGGTGCTGGGTGAGCAGGAAGTGACGAAAATGCGAGGCATCATCGGAAGGCAGTTCCTGCCCCGCCAGCACCGCCGCCTCCCACGGAGACAACGTCCGATCGAAGACCTGCACCTCGTCCACCTGCCCACCCTTGAACCCAAAATCCCGCATGCGCTGGCCGATGGTGAGGTTTGGTTGCCCATAGGTGATGTCTTTCCAAAGATGGTCCCGGATCACTTCGACTTCAGCCTTCCGACCATCCAGATACACCTCCAAACCGGCCGCGCGACTGGAGCCGTCGTAGGCGAAGCACACGTGGATCCACCCCCCTACAGGGGCCTTCTGGCGGGTCTTCACCTTCAACGCATTGCCGGGCCACATGTGATGCAACCCCACGGCGACCTGACCGTCTTCGAGCAAGATCTCATACCCGCGACTTCCGGCATCCATCCAGGCCGAGCTATGATGAATCACGGTTTGTCGGGGCACATGCATGGCTGGACGAATCCACAGGCTCATGGAGAACGGATCGGCCCGTGAAAAGTGCCCGATGCCCGGCATCGAAACGCCATTCTCACCGCTGAGCGACAAGGCTTGTCCCGACCGCCCCGGAACCGATTGAGGGCCCTCGAAGGGCTGCGCCTTATGGTTGCCCACCGAACTCGGGAACGCATTGGAAACGAGCGAATCGAAGGAGAAATGCGCCACGGCTCCCGTGACTGCGGGAACCTTCACCGACGACTTGGACCGCCAGTCTTCAAAGGCCGATTTCCCTGCTTCACCCACCTCCCGAAGCCGAGCCTCCTGCGCCTTCAGTCGCGCCTGGAGATCCTTGAGTTTGGAATCTTGCTCCGGCGTGCTCAGAAGCAATGTGGGCACCGGCATGATGTCTCCGAAATAAACGCTCTGTCCGGACTCGTCGATGTTCTGGAAGAAGGCGAAGAGTTGGTAGTACTCCTTCTGGGAGATGGGGTCATACTTGTGGTCGTGGCAGCGGGAACACTCGAAGGTCATGCCCAAAAAGGCCGTGCCGAAGGTGTTCACGCGATCCACGTTATAGGCCACGCGATACTCCTCTTCGACGATTCCGCCCTCTTCGTTCTGCAGGTGCAGTCGATTGAAGGTGGTCGCCAAGCGCTGCTCTTGGGTGGGGTTCGGCAGAAGGTCTCCGGCCAGCTGCCATTGTACAAATCGATCGAAAGGAAGGTGCCGGTTGAAGGCACCAATCACCCAATCCCGCCAAGGCCAGACCGGACGGTACCGATCCGACTGAAATCCATGGGTGTCGGCGAACCGGGCCAAATCAAGCCACTCGCTGGCCATGCGCTCGCCATATCGCGGGGACCCCATCAATCGATTCACCTCCTGCAGGTAGTGTTCGGAAGTGGGACGACCCTCGTAGGCCACGATTTCCTGAGGAGTCGGAGGCAGCCCCGTCAGATCCAGAGACAGTCGACGCAGGAGACGTCCCGGCTCGGCCGGCGGCGCCAATCGTTTTCCGGCACCCAGTTGAGCCAGAACGAAGGCGTCAATCGGATTGCCGCTCTTCCAGTTTTTGGGTTTGGGCACAGCCGGCAGCGCCGGTGAAACAAAGGACCAATGCTTCCCCCAACGGCCACCCTCGTTGATCCAGCGTTTGAGCAGACGCACCTGATCGGAAGTCAGCTTCTTTCCGGTGTCCGGAGGCGGCATCACCTCATCTGCATCGCTGCTGCCGAGTCGACGGATGATCTCACTTTGTTCGGATTTGCCCGGCACGATGGCCATCTTGCCACTCTTGCCGGCACCGAGGGCTCCTTCCTGAAGATCCAACCGAAGCCCCCCTTTGCGACTGGTCGTCGAGGGACCGTGGCATTGGTAGCAGTTCTCCGAGAGGATCGGTTGGATGTCCCGGGCGAAATCGATGTCGACGGCCCGCAATCCGACTCCTGTGAGAAGTCCGATGCACAGCGCACGCCCAAGCAACGGGATGGAAGCCATGGAGATCACGACGACGAGTGTGGAGTCCTCTTCAACGCAGGCGATGGGAATCTGCGGCCATGCCTTGCCAAAATCGCGGTGTCCTTGAAAACAAAACGGGGGCGACAGCCTTGGCCATCACCCCCGTTTTTCGAATTGGTGCAGATTTCCCCAGACCCGATTACTTGGCGAAGGCCTTGTGCTGGGGATTGCCGCCGGATTGGAGGTAGGCGATCAGGTCGAGCAACTCATCCTGGTTGAGCGGATTGATCATTCCTGCCGGCATCAGGGACACCGGGTAAGGCTTGCGGCTCTTGACCTGATTGAGCGCGACCGCGGTGAACTCCTCCGGATTGCGGGGATCGGCGGTCACCACGAGCTTGCCGTTTTCGACATAGGCACGGCCCACCAGCGAGGAACCGTCATTCAACTGAACCTCCTCCGAGCCGTACTGGTCGGAAATGACCTTCGAGGGCTCGATGATGTTCTCGAGCAAGTCCCGCAAGGTGTAGCGGGAGGCGACGCCCGACAAATCGGGACCCACGCCACCACCGGCTCCGTCGAAGCGGTGGCAGGCGGCGCAACCGACCGAGTTGTACATGGCCTTGCCGTTCTCGAAGCTACGCCCCTTGATGCCACCCGAGGCCAGAGCCAACCCCTGCTCCACGGTGTAGGCCTTGCCGGGTCCCTTGGGAGCGGCATAAGTGGGGTCGCCCCCAGTCGCCCGACGGGTGGAGATCTCCTCGTAGGATTTCCGCTCGGAGGCATCGGCGACCGTGGACAAGGCGTCCTTGCGGATGTTCTCGATGAAGCCACGGAAGCTGTTGCCTCCCTGCCAAGGTGCGGTGCGCGGGAACCAGCTGAAGAACGACTTCCGAAGAGCCGGAGTCCAACCCACCTTGGCCTCGCGCAACAAGTAGGCGTAGGCGATCTGCTCCTGGTTGGGACGGCTCTTGGCGGCTTGGGCGAAGGCGCTGGCATATCCGCGATTGCGATCCAACAAGGCATCGCTGGCATAGCGAACATCGGAATCGTTTGCGGTGAGCATCAACGGCACGCTCTTGGCCACGACCGTCGGTGAACCCAGGCGGACCAACGCTCCCACGAGTTCGCGATTGATGAGTCGGCTACCCGAAGGGTACAACGCATCCAGACGCTTGTGAGTGGCCTGATAGACTTCTCCCTGCGGGTTGCCCTGACGGATCAGCGCCAACTGGTAGGCACGGACCACGGCCAACTTGGCCGGTTCATCCAGTCTGCTCAAATCGAGCTTGTTGAGGAAGGCCAGCAACCGGTCGCGGTGCTCGGGCTTGCCCATGCGGGCCAGAGCCACAGCGCCCTCGATCGAAGCCCACGGACGGGTCTCGGAGAAGACGCGGTCAGCCCATTCGGTCACCGGGCGACGCTCGATGGCCACGCGGGCGGCATACCGGACAAAGCGGTCCTCGTGTCCGAGGCTCTTCCACGCCTTGGCCACGGCTTCGGAGCCCGTGCCTTCGAGGTGGAGCTGTTCCAATTCGCGGCGGAGCTTTGCCGCGGCGTTGAGTTTCGGAGCCGGAGCCGGAGCAGTGCTGTCCTTGCCCACATAAGTCACCCGATAAACGGCCGACTCGGTGCCACGGCCGCCGATGGCGAAGTACATCGCACCATCCTTGGGATGAATCACCACATCGGTCAGCGGCAGCGGACGACCACTGACGAATTCTTCCTTCACGGCCTTGTAGCCTGCGCCCTCCGGGGTGAGATGGATGGCGTACATGGTTCCGTAGGTCCAGTCGTTGGCGAAGATGGCATTCTGGTAGCGCGCCGGGAACTTGGCACCCTGACCGGACGTCACACCCGTCGGTGAACCGGGGCCGATGTCAACAAGTGCCGGAAGGCTGTCGGGATAGTAGGTGGGCCACTTGCCGGCGCCGGAGCGCCACCCCATGTCGCTGCCGCTGGTGGCCATCGAGACGCGTGTGGGGCGGTACCAAGGGCTACCGGCATCCCATTCCATGTCAGAATCGTAGGTGAACAAATCACCGACGGCGTTGAAGGCGATGTCGTACTCGTTGCGGTATCCGTAGCTGATCAGCTCGAAGGATTTGCCGTCGGGGTCGGTTTTGCAAATGTAGCCACCCGGCGCAAGGATGCCACGGGCATGTCCGTTGGCGTCCCAAAGGCGGGTGACGACCTGATCCTCATCCCAGGCGCGCGCCGCGCGGGACAACTCCATGTGCTCGGGCAGCTTCGTGTGATTGCCACAGGCGACGTAGAGGGACTTGCCATCGGGCGACAGGACGATGCCGTGCGGGCCGTGTTCACCACCACCGTCGATGCGACGGAGCATCTTCTCCTCGTCGTACTGGTCATCACCATCGGTGTCGCGCAAACGCCAAAGTCCCTGGCGACCGCCCTGCTCGTTGACCATCACGTACAGGCTGCCGAAGGCGTGCAACAAACCGTGCGCACCGCCGACCGCATTCTTGAGCTTCTCGATGGTTGCCGGAGCGGACGAACCCGGAGCCGCCAAGGTCAGGCGGTACAGTCCGCCTCCTTGATCGCAGGCCACCAAACGGCCCTTCGGATCCACGGTCATGCTGACCCAGGATCCTTGCTGGGATTTGGGTACCGCATAAATCAACTCAGCCCGGAATCCGGGCAGAACCTGAATGGCGTCCGGCGTGATCACCGGCGCCGCAGCCGGCTTGCCCGGAGCCGCCGCACCCGCCAAGGCATCGCCCCAAGGTTCACCCCCGTACTTGGCGAGCACCTTGGCCGGCTTCCAATCGGACTTGCCGGTCACCGAGGCCTCCCAAGTTCCGTCGCTTTCGATGATGGTCTGCTTGCCGTCGTTGTCCTTGAGGGTCAGGCGGGCCACGAAGCCGGCGACATCCCCCTCGTTCTTGCACTCGGCCCGCAGTTCATGCCGTCCGGCCTTGAGCTTGCGGGTCAGGTTGACCTTGGAGGGCTCGTTCCAGTCCGGGTTGGTCACCACCAACTCGCCATCCAAATACACCTTGGCGCCATTGTCGCAGGTGATCACCAGCACGGCATCCTTGAGCGGACCCGCGACCTCGAAGGATTTGCGCAGGTTCGCCGCGGACTTGCTGCCCGGGCCCTCGGCCCAGATCCAGGAGGTTTCGGCGTGGATGGGGGACGAGGCGAGGGCCAATACGGCCACCAGAGAACGCCACGAAAACGAACGCGGTCGGGTGAAGTGCATGTCTCAATCAACCCGAAGCTTCGAAGGGGTTCAAGCTCTGGTCCCAACAACCGCGAAAAAAAGCGCCGACCGCCGACATGCACCGCCTCGGTCCAGCGCTCTGGAAATCAAGGAATACGCGGATGGTACCGTGCGACCTGGAGTCCCGGAATCCAGCCACCCCGCCCTTCGGCATCACTTACCCGGACCCAACCATTGCGCGACTGCTCCACCCGAACCTCCGTGCCATCAGCGAAGTTCACGGCGACATCCGATTCCTCCAATGGCCCGAACCGAGCCGGCACTTCCTTGCCCGCAATGGCTGCGTTGGGGCCTTGTTGCACGAGAACCCACGCGGTCAGCCATGCCCCCAGGGTCACGGCGGCGACGACACCCAGAAGCCATCGGATTCCTGAACCGGAGTCCGCCAACCGGGGCCTGATGCGGATGAAGATTTGCCAACCGGACCAAACCCAGACCAGGGCACCCGCAACAACCGCCCATTCATCGAGGGTCAACAGCATCAGCCACTCCTTCCAGAACGGAGGCTCCGACTGGCTCAATCGGCGGCGTATCAAGTCCAGATTGTGGCGCAAGGCGGGATCCCGCGGGGTAATCCATTGCGCCTGCCGCCAAGCCGCCAAGGCGCGCCCCATTTCTCCCTGTCGGAACCGGGCATTGCCCAGATTGTAGAGCACACCGACCCCGCCGGGTGCGCCGCTGAGAGCGCGTTCAAACCCGGCGACGGCTTCAGCAGGGTTGCCCTGCTCATAGGCTTTGCGCGCCTGATCAAAATCGGAGGCCGCCCAGGTCGAACCCATGAGCAGCATCACCCACAGGCGTCCCACTCCCGACAAACACCTCCAGACCCATCGATCGCCCCCCTTCATCGCCGAACTCCTTCCAAGGCTTGGATGGCCTTCACGACCGCATCGGCCGCTTCCCTCAGCTGGGACAATTCGGCCGACTCGGCAGCAGGGGCGAACTTGGCCGCATCCACCGCCGCAAAAAGTCGTCGCAAGGCCTCGGCCGAATCCGAATCAAGACCCTTGGGAACCAGGCCCGATTCCACGACTTGCGCCGTGACCGCGTCGCCGGATGGCAAACCCAGAATCACGGCACACTGCAGCCGCAACAACACGTCCAAGGCGGCAAAGAACTCTCCGGACTGGGAGGCCTGTGCCGCGGCGCGCATGGCGGCCTGATGACTGAGGATCGCTTCACGCATCCGGGAGGCCTGGGTGGGTTGAAGACGTCGTTGACGCACTTCGCGCCAGCGACGCCACCCCACGAGGGATCCCAGGCCGATCAATGGCAACACGATGATCACCAACCAAATCGGCTGGCGGCCCCAGGGAAGCTCCGCCGGAACCCGGCGGCCGCCGCGGATGGAAAGCGACATCAACTCCTCCCGATGATCCGCCACTCGGGCGGTCGGCGCCGGAGTGACCTCCGACTTGGTCGAAGCCGGCGCACTGGCTCCCGTCTCGGGCCGAACGGTCACCGCGATCGGCCGAAGCGCGACCGTGGAATAGCGTCCGGTCTCTGGATCAAAGAACGAATAAGGCTCAAAGGTCAGGGCCTTGATGGAAGGAGACTCCAGTATGACCGTCGACTCGAAGGTCTTGGTGCCGGACAGCCCCAGCGGATCTTCCGAAGCGAAACCATTGGTGCCGGCGTAAGTCTTCACGCCTTCCAAGGCTGTCAATTGGGGCGACGGCACCGAGTTGAAACTGCCGCGCCCATACACCGACCACTTCAACGTGATGGCCTCGCCAGCGGCAAGATTGGTGCGCGAGACGGTCGTCTTCACCGAGAACCGGCCGATTGCGCCTGAAAACCCCGCCGGACGTCCCTCGCTGGGCAGGGGCTTCACCCGGATCTTCCGCGCCGGGGCCTCGGCCGTGCCCCGTTCCAGTTCGGCGCCGCCTCCGAAGAAGTCATCCAGCAAACTGCGCGAACGCCGGCCGCGGTTGACCTCCAACACATACTCCTGGGTCGCCGGTCCCAGCGACAGCACGCCTTCTTTGATCGGCGTGGCCGTGTGCCGGTAACTCAAGACGATGAAGGCCTGACCGTCCCTCACGGTTTGGGTGTTGGACGGGGGCATCTCCTGGCCCGTGACAAAACCATCGAAGCTCATCTTCGGCGGAGCGATCTGGTTGAGATTCACCGACGAATAAAGCTGCAAGTCATAGGGCAGCGTTTCACCGACATAGCACTCGTCCCGCGGCGTCACGATCTTCAGCGAAACCCGATCCGTCTTGGCTTCCTTCGGTATGATCCGGCAACTCACCGCCGGCGTTTGGAAAGCCCCCCCGCGGGTGGTCACCGTCACCGGAGGGATGGTCAGTTCGCCCTGACCCCGTGTCTGCAACTGGAACTGGAAGGTCACCTGATACGACGACACGCCGTTGATGATTTGAGTCATCTGGCGAGGCCCCAAGTACTGGATCGACTGGACCATGGGCAGGTTCGGTAGTTTGGGAACCTCGGTGGGTTGCTCGCCCTCCAAAATGACGTTGAAGCGGACGGTTTCCCCAGACTCGACAATGGCCCGGTCCAAAGATGCCGTCACCGACGCCGCCGCCAGCCTGAACAGGAGCAGCGCACCGACACCCAGACAACGAAACCAGAAGCCCACGTTCACCAGGCCTTCCTCCTTGCCGATTTGCCCGAACCCTCGCCAATTTCAGGCGACCCACGACGCCGGAAAATCAGGGCCTTCTCGGCGCCCTTCTGCCCATCGAGGACTTTTTCGGCCTCGCGGATCGTCATCAATTCGCCTTGTCGGGCGTCCTTGTCCGGCTCGCCCGCCTCGGCTCCGGCCGCACCATCTCCCCGACGATCGCCCGATTCTTGCCCCGGCTTGGCTCCGGCCGCCGAAGGCTTGCCCTGACGGCCCTCTCCCGGTTTTTTGCCCTGCTGCTCACCGGATGGGCCTTGGGATTGAGCGCCGTCTTGGTTGTCGGATTTCTCACCCTTCCCGGCGTCCTTGTCCTGCTTTTTGCCATCCTTTTGGCCTTGCGATGACTGCTGCTGCTTTGATGGGTCTCCTTCGGATGGATTCCGGGATTTTTGGGAATCCTTGCCGTCTTTCTGTCCGTCTTTCTGTCCGTCTTTCTGTCCGGATTGGGAATCTTGGGAATCCGACTCGGAGCCGTCCTTGGAATCCTGTTTCTGATCCTGCTTGTCCTGCTTCTGATCTTTTTTGGAATCCTTCTGCTTTTCGCCACCCTGCTGGGGCGGTGGGGTGGGCATGCTCTCGATGGCCTGCTTCACGGCCTGATAATTGGCCTGGGCGGAGGGATCCCCGGGATTGAGTTTCAGGGCAGCGGTGTAGCTCGACAGGGCTTGCTGCCACTGCTCGCGCTTCTTGTCCGGATCCTGCTCGGCTTCTCCCGCACGATAGCGGGCGTTTCCCAAATTGTACCAACCCTGCTGCTGCAGTCCCAGATCCGGGGATCGCAACACTTGTTCGAACAATCCGGCTGCACCATCGAAATCGTCCATGCGGTAGGCAGCCGCCCCCGCATTGAAGCGCAGACGGAAATCGTCGGGTTTCTCTCGAGCCAGCCGCTCGTATTCCTGACGCGAAGCCTCAAACTCACCCTTGCGGTAGCGATCCAAGGCGTCATCGGAGGCCGCATGGGCCTGGGGAGGCCCCGCCAGGAGCAGGAGGCCCAGCGCGGCCACGGCTCCGGCTTGGATCACCGAACCTTGAGGCAGACGCCCCGCGGCTTTCGACGCCCCCGGCAACAACAGTTCAACCAACAGCAGCACGATTCCCAGACCCAACGGCCACTGGAATCGTTCAATCCGCGAGCGCACGGTGGTCGAGGAGAAACGCACGGCTTCCATGGGGGCGATGCCCCGTTCGTACAACGTGGCCATGGTCCGCGAGGACTGCAACGGCAGGTAGAACCCGTGGGCTGCTTCAGCCAGACGTTGCAACAGCGATTCGTTCAGCAGCGATTTGACCGGGTTGCCGTCTTCATCTTTGAGGAAGACTGCGTTGCCATAGGGATCGCTGGTCTTGAGCAATTCACCGCGCGGGGTGCCCACCCCCACCGTGAACAAATTGATCCCGGCCGCGGACAAACGGCGCGCAGCCGACTCGGCCAACTCTTCGTGGTCCTCGCCGTCGGTGATGAGGATGACGGCCTTTCGGGTGCCGGAATCCGTGCTGAAGGCCTGGATTGCTTCGTCCAAAGCGGCCGCCAATGCCGTGCCCTGCTCGGGAATGATGTCCGTGTCCAGAGCGGCCACGTTCTGACGGAATGCCTCGCCATCCAAGGCCAGGGGACATTGGAGAAAGGCCGAACCAGCAAAAGCAACCAACCCGATGCGGTCCGATTTCGAAACGGACAGCAGATCGTAGCACGCCAACTTGGCCCGGGCCAGACGACTCGGAGCGGCATCGGTCGCCATCATGGACCGCGAAACGTCCACGCACACGACGATGTCGCGACCGGTGGCTTGCGCGATCGCATCACCATAGCCCCACAACGGACGCCCCAGCGACAACAGCACGCAGGCCAGGCCGGCCACCCACAGAACCGCCTTCACCTGCTGGCGACGCCAAGAGAGCCCCACGGTCAACTCATCCATCAACCGGGAACGGATGAACAACCGCAAAGCCGCCCGCTTGCGACGCCACGCCCAAACCAAAAACAGTCCCATGAGCGGTGTGAGCACCACCGCCAACTGCATCCATTGGGGTTCCGCGAAGTCCATTCGAAATGCGTTGATCGGTACGTCTAGGGAAGCCGGCGCCACACGGTGTTGCCGACAATCAACTCCAAGAGCAGCAGGGCCGCTCCGGGCGCGACACACCACATCATCCACTCGGCGTAGAGGACGTTCTGGTGGGTCTCGACCTCCGTCTTCTCCAACCGGTCGATCTCTTCATAGATCGAGCGCAATGTCTTGGTGCTGTCAGCACGAAAATATTTGCCGCCGGTCCGCTCGGCAATCCGTGTGAGCGTGTCTTCGTCGATGTCCACCGCGACCTGACGGTAGACCTTGCGACCGAAGGCGTCGCGACCGACGGGCATGGGAGCATTGCCCCGGATACCCACGCCAATGGTGTACACCTTCACTCCCAGCGACTGGGCCGCCTCGGCGGCGGTGAGCGGCGGGATGTTGCCCGCATTGTTCTGGCCATCCGTGAGCAGGATGACGATGCGACTCTTGGACTTGAGGTCGCGCAGGCGGTTCACCGCAGCGCTCAATCCCGCACCGATGGCCGTGCCCTGCTCTCCCAGCACCTCCATGCGATCAATGTGGCGGCGGAGAAAATCGTGATCCAGTGTGGGAGGGGCGGCGATGTAGGCATTCGAGGAAAACACGGCCAGGCCGATCCGGTCATTCGGGCGATTTTCGATGAAGGCCTTGAGCGTGTCCTTGGCCACGGAGACGCGGTCCACCCGCTCGCCTTGCAATTCGAAGTCTTCACTCAACATGGACACCGAAAGATCCAAAGCGACGGCGATGTCGATGCCACTGGCCTTGCGAGGCGCCTTGCCCAAGGCCCATTGCGGCCGGGCCATGCCCACGATGAGCAACACCAAGCCGATCCACCGGGCCGCCAGCAGCAACCGACTGGCCAGGGTTCGGTTCATCTGGAGGATGCCCTTCACCAAGGTGAGGCTGGAATAGACGAACACCGCCTCACGGGCCGTGCGACGGCGACGCCATTCCAGGAGGGGCAACGTCAGCAAGGCCAACAACCACCAGGGAGACTCGAAGCGGAAATTCATGCCCCCCCCTTCCGTTCCGACGCCGGCTTCCGTGACGGCACTTCCACGCCCGTCTCATCGACCAGACGCGAAGCCATCTGGTGCAGTCGCTCACACTCGATGCGCCCCGGGTCTCCTTGGGCGAATTTCACCCAGTCACATTGTGTCAGGAATTCTTCCAACATCGGCTTGAGACCGGGTTCCAGCTCGGAACTCTGGGGCAGGCTCGCGAGAAACTCCTCGGTGGTCTGGTCCGGAGCCTTGAGACCGAAACGATCCTCGAGGTAGACGCGGACGACCTCAGAAAGTCGGGTGCAGAACCGCTCGGGTTGGTCTACCCAAGCCCAGGCCTCCGACAGCCGGGCCCTGGCCCGCGCGGCGGCAGACTCTCGGAACTCGGCCTGCTTCCGGGCACGACGTCGCAAGGCCCACCAAATCCCACCCAGCACGGCCAGAACTACCAAAATCAACAGCAACCGATGCACCCAAGGGGTCGCCGTTGGGATGTCAATGGGTCCGCGGATGTCCTGGATACCACCGGCTCCGGGGGCGGCAGGAAGGGACCGATTCGCCGCACCCGGCAGAACCACCTGAGACGCGCGGTTGGTGACGGCCGCCCGAACAGACAGGGCGATCACCTCAAGCAGGAGTATCCATGTCCCCAGCAACCTCATCGACGCCTCCGTTTCTGCCGTCCCTCGAAGAAGGCCACCAATTGGCTCATGTAGGCATCTTCCGGAACCCCGGCCGCCGGGGTGAGGATTTTGAGGTGATCCACCCGCGCACCACGAAAGAGACGGTCCAATTCCTTTTGGGCCTTCTTGGCGCGGGTCTCAAATGCCTCCCGCCGCCGGACATCCGAAGTGTTGATCTCCACCACTTCGCCGGTTTCGGCATCTTGAAGCAGAAGACGCCCCACATCGGGCAAGGACTGTTCGCGCGGGTCGCCCACCTGAAGCGCGATGACGTCGTGCCGACGACCGACCTCATTGAGCGTGTTCTGGGATAGGCGGCCCAAGGTCTCCGAATGCAGCACCTTGCGCTTCAAATGGGCGCGCATCGCGGCCCGGCCCGGGTTGGTTTCTCCGAGAAAATCGGAGACGACAATCACCACCGCGCGATGCGGCAGCACCTTGTTCAGGAAGTCGAGAGCCCCATTGGTATTGGTGCCCGTGAACTCCGGCTTGAAGAAAAGGACATCGCGGACCACCCGCAGCACGTGGCGACGCCCTTTGGCAGGGGCCACGAATTTCTCCACCGTCTCCGTGAACAGCAGCAAGCCCACCTTGTCTTGATTGCGGATGGCGGAAAAGGCGAGGACCGCGGCCAATTCGGCCATCAAAGCCCGCTTGGACTGTTGCCCCGAGCCGAATCGGCCGGAACCGCTCAAATCCACCACCAGCATCACCGTCAATTCGCGCTCCTCGCGGAATTTCTTCACGAACGGATGGTTCATCCGGGCGGTGACGTTCCAGTCGATGGTGCGAACCTCGTCTCCGGGTTGGTATTCGCGGACTTCATCGAAATCCATCCCCTGCCCCTTGAATGCCGAGTGGTATTGTCCGGCCAAGGTCTCAGCGACCAATCGTCGCGTGCGGATTTCGATTTGCCGGACTCGGCGCAGCAGTTCGGGCGGAACCCCGGACTCGGACTCGGCGGGGCCCGAGGAAGACGCCAAGCCCTCCTGATCGTCGGATCCGGAAATCCGGCGCATCACGCCCTGAATCGATTTGGACCACCAAGAACTCATGGAGCCACACCGCCACACCCCTCGTTGGGGAGTTTATCAAGAATCTGAGATTGGGGTCGATCGTCGCCCATGGCTTGAGCGACACCGTAATCCGCCGCCTGTTCAATCGGCAAGACGCCCGATCAACCAATGTCCCCAGGGTCCCACGGACGCATCCGTCTGAAAGCCTGCCTGCATCCTCACCCGATCCTGGCCGCGGTTGGCCGCTTCATTCACCAAGGTTGACCCGGGGGCGCTCCACCGTGAACCTGAGCACCAGTGCGGCGGCGGGTATCCGGTGGAGACACTTCCTTCCGATCCCTTCACAAGCTCTCTGAAGCGCCACTTCACACACTCCTGAGACAATGCTTTCCATCGGTCAATTGAAGATGTCCGTCGCCGGACGGATCCTGTTCGAAAACGCCTCGCTCCAGGTCAACTACGGGGATCGGGTGGCATTGGTGGGCCCGAATGGCGCCGGAAAATCCACGCTCTTCTCCATCATCCTGGGCCGCCGGACGCCCGATGAGGGAACCGTCGAACGCGATCCGTGGACCATGGTCGGCTACCTGCCTCAAGAAGGCGAAGCGGTGGGCGAAGAGACCGTGCTCGAAGTCGCCACAGGAAGGGCCGGTGAACTGCCCCGCCTGGAAAAGCGCCTCAAGGAACTGGAGGCCGCCGGCTCCGTGGACAGCCCGGAGTACATGGAAACCCACGCCAAGTTTGATGCGCTCAACGATCCCCAGGTGGAGGCCAAGGCCAAGAAGATGCTCAAGGGCTTGGGCTACAAAGAAACCGACTTCGACCGATTGGCCAAAGAAATGAGCGGCGGTTGGGTCATGCGAGCCCATCTCGCGCGGTTGCTGGTCATGGAGCCCGACCTGCTGCTCCTCGACGAACCCACCAACCACCTCGACCTGCTCTCACTGCTCTGGCTGCAGGAGTACCTGTCCCATTATCCTGGGGCGATCCTGCTCATCTCCCACGATCGCCAGTTCATGGACGAAATCATCACGCAGGTGCATGAGATCGCCGATCGCAAGCTCATCGGTTACACCGGCAACTACACCGACTACCTGCAGCAACGGGAAGAGCGCTACGATCAACAAGTCGCCGCCTACAAGAACCAGCAGAAGGAAATCCAAGCCCTCCAGGAGTTTGCCGACCGGTTCCGTTCAGTGGCCTCCAAGGCATCGCAGGCGATGTCCAAGCTCAAACAAATCGAGCGGATGGAGCTGATCGAGAAACCCACGCCGCCGCGAAAACCCTTCCGCATCCAGATCCCTCCGCCTCCGCGCGGCGGCCAGCGGGCCATCTCACTGGAGGGCATCCACTTCGCCTACGGATCCCATGCCGTCTATTCCGGGCTCGATCTGACGGTGGAACGCGGAGAGCGCACGGTGCTGGTCGGCCCGAACGGCGCCGGCAAATCGACGTTGCTCAAGCTCATCGCTGGCGTCCTCGAACCCCAGCAAGGAATCCGCAATCTGGGTCACAACGCCAAACTGGGCTACTTCAGCCAGCATCGGGCCGACAGCCTCGACCCCAACAAGAACGTCATCGAGGAGGTGTTGGCCAGCGCTCCCGCACTGCGCGAGGACGAAGCCCGAGCTGTTCTGGGTTCGTTCATGTTCCGCAAGGAGGAGATCTACAAACCGACCACCGTCTTGAGCGGCGGCGAAAAAAGCCGCCTCAACCTCATCAAGTTCCTCGTGGATCCCCCGAACTTGCTGCTGATGGACGAACCCACCACGCATCTCGACATCACGACGGTGGAATCCCTCACCATGGCGCTGGAGCGCTACGAGGGCACCCTGCTCTTCATTTCCCACGACGTGCACTTCATCCGCCGTCTGGCGACCAAGGTGTTGCACGTGAACAACGGGCGCATGCTGCCCTACTCCGGCGGCTACGATTACTTCCTCGAGAAAATCGGCGCCGGCAACGATCCCCGGGCCGCGCTGACCACGGCGTGATCTCCGACAGGCCTCCGAGCCTTTTGCTCGATCCGATCCGTGAATTCGGCACCGGAGGCTTGCCAAAGACCGCTTGGAGGCGGAGGAGTGGGGCGGCGTCAACCCAACACCCACCACTTGGATCATGCCCCCCTTTTTCCTTCGCAACTGGTTCGCCCTCAGTCTTCCCATCGCGGTGGCCTTGGCTTGGGTGATCCCCGACCTCGGATCTGCCGACGGCCCGCTGAAAACCTCCATCAGCACGAAGGCGGGGGTGGCTCTGATCTTCATGATCCAAGGCCTGACCCTGCCTTCCACCGCGCTGCGCAAAGGGTTGTCGCAGTGGAAACTGCACCTGCTGGTGCAATCGTTCACCTTTCTGGTGTTTCCCGTCATGGGCATCGCCCTCGATCGTCTGGCCGGCAGCTGGTTGGCTCCCGACCTACGATTGGGATTCCTCTATCTGGCGGTGCTGCCCTCCACCATCACCACCTCGGTGATCCTGACAGGCATGGCCGGCGGCAACACCGTCGGGGCCTTGTTCAACGCGGTCCTATCGAGCCTGCTGGGGGTCTTCGTCACCCCGCTTTGGGTGGCGTGGTTGATGAAGGCCAGCGGTCAGCAACAGCCTTTGGGACCGGTGATCGTCGAGATCGTGACCTTGCTGCTCATCCCTCTGGTGCTGGGACAAGCCGTGCGCCCCCCGTGCGCCGCCTGGGCTGACCGAAACAAGAAGCGTCTGGGAAACCTCTCGAGCGCCATCGTTCTCTTCATTGTTTATGCCGCGTTCTGCAACTCGGTGAAGCAGCGCCTGTGGACACAACACGGACTGAACGTCCTGCTGCCAGCGGCCGGAGGAGTGATTCTGCTCTTCGGGTTGGCTGTGCTGTTGACCGAAGTGCTGGCCCGCGCCCTGTCGCTGCAGCGCCCGGACTTGATCGCCGCGCGATGTTGTGCGCCACAGAAGACCCTCGCCTCGGGGGTCCCCATGGCCAAGATCATCTTCGGAGCGCACCCCGGTTTGGGGCTCATCCTCCTGCCGGTGCTCCTATACCACCCGCTGCAACTCATCGTCTGCGGCGGATTGGCAAGCCGATGGGGCCGTGAGGCAAGTCGTCCGAATACCGCGACAGGACCCTCGAAAACTCGACCGTCCCAAGGCCCACAAAATCAGTAGGTGATCAACGAGCGGACATCAAAGGGCCCGAGACGCTCCCGCCCGCCTAGAAAGGCGAGTTCGATCACAAATCGCACACCCACGATCTTCGCCCCCAACCGGCTCAACAACTGAAGAGACGCAGCCGCGGTACCGCCCGTGGCCAAAAGATCATCCACCAAGAGGATGCGCTCGCCAGGGGCCACCGCATCGGTGTGGACGGCCACCGTGTTGGATCCGTATTCCAGATCGTAGCTCTGCTCGTGGGTTTCCCACGGCAATTTGCCCTTTTTACGCACCGGCACGAAACCCACCCCGAGGCGTTGCGCCGCAGCGGCCCCGAAGATGAACCCGCGGGCGTCGATGCCCACGATCTTGTCCACCGAACCCGGCAGAACATCGGCCAGCAGGTGTTGGACGGTGGCATCAAACAAGCGGCCATCGGCCAGCACGGGAGTGATGTCCTTGAATTGGATACCCGGCTTGGGGAAGTCCGGCACATTGCGTATCGATTGCTCGAGTTCGTCCAGGGAGGCGATGGTCACGGCCGGGGTTTGTGGACCAAGCCGGCTCCGACGTCAAAGTCCGTTCCGAGGCATTCGGATAAACCGCAACCAAACCTCGCGAGATTGACCTCAGGCCCCGCCTCGACACACTCGGACCAACTCGAACCGTATGTTTTCCAAAGGCCAGAAAGTGGTGTGCATCAACGACGACTTCCCTCCGGAGGCCGCCGTGCTCTTCGCGGAACTCCCCAAGAAGGATCAGGTTTATACGGTGCGCGGCATGTATATCGGCCGCGGCAGCTACTACCGGCATGAGTCTGGCCAAAAAGACGGCGAAATCGGCCTGCTGCTCGAAGAGGTCCTCAACCCGCGCGACCCGGCCTTGAAAACCGGCCTCAACGGCGAGTTGGGCTTCAACAGCGAACGTTTCGCCCCGCTGGAAACCGACCACGAAGGCGCGACGGCCGAGGAAGAAGAAGAGTTCGCGCTACCGACTTCGGCAGCCTAAACACTCTTTCACGCCCCGACCGGGCCGACACCGATCAGGCGCATCACCGGCACTTCGGCCGCCTTGCTGGCCGCAAGGTCGATCTCAAACTCGGCCTGCCAGTCATTGTGGCCCTCGGGGTCCACCAGAACTTGCATCAACCGCCACGTCTTCCGGTCTTCGGAGGGTTTGACGTGGGTGTGTTTGGTGTTGCGGGCCTCCGGATCGAGGCTGATGCGTTCGTGATCCTTGTAGTACGGATCCACGGCCGTCTTGAGGCTGGCCGCGTTCCAACCCGAGGATCCGGGTTCCCCGCCCGATTCCAAGGCGGCCACCGCCTCGTCGAACTGATCGAGCGCTAGGCAACGGACCCAGGGCAGAACCCGAGCACGCAGCAGTGCAGTGAACTGGCGCGGATCGCGGGTGATGTCACGGGCCGCCTCCTCAGAACCGGGCGGCTTGGCCTCGGGCTTGGATTCACGCGGAGCGGC
>JACCDP011099718.1_pt1 | contig 22852 bp, 32 predicted proteins | sample 7445841 | NCBI WGS metagenome assembly JACCDP01 (sample SAMN15323441, study PRJNA562643) | freshwater metagenome | isolation source: river surface water | place: USA:Blue River Watershed | collected 2017-08-17
ATGTGGGTCGTCGATGATCAAAATGTCTGCGCCCTTACCGGTAACAGCACCGCCCACACCGATAGCAAAGTATTCCCCACCATAGTTCGTATTCCAGCGGCCTGCGGCCTTACTATCTGCCTGCAGTTGCACTTCATCAAATATCTCTTTGTACTTGTCGCTATCAACAAGGTTACGTACTTTGCGACCAAACCCAGTAGCAAGTTCCGCTGTATGGCTAGTTTGAATTACCTTTTTATGCGGCAAATTGCCCAAGAACCAAGATGGAAACAAATAAGACGCAAACTCAGACTTAGTGTGTCGCGGTGGCATATTAATAATTACGCGTTTAAGTTCCCCACGCATTACCTTATTAAATGCATCTGCCATGATGCGGTGGTGCCTGCCAGAAATAAATCCGGGCCACATCTGCTTAACATACTCAAGAAAGTCTGCTTTGCAATTGACAACAGTTTTCCTACGCTCCTTTTCCAGAAGCGCTTCTAAAAGTTGTTCCTTCTCAATCCTGCTCAGGCTGCTCAGATTTTTTAGGTTCAAACTTTTCAATGAATGGGCTTCGTTCCTTGGGGTCTCCAAAGACTTCCTCCGGGGCTAGATCAATCGTATTGCGGTTAAGAATCTCTTGAATCTTGGACTCAAGCGTCTTATCAAGTTCTTCGTCGCTTTTATTTTTGTAAGTTATTTCGCTCTTCTCTGTGAACAGACCGACATCACTAATCTTGCCTAGCAATTCAAGGGCTTTGATTCTGATACGTGGGTCATTATCGTCTGACTCAATAACAAGTTTATTGGTAACGTAGTTACGCAGTTGTGCTGCTTCTACGACAACCTGATTCTCATAATCAGTTAAAAGACGGCGAACGTGTTCTAGCGCACCGGGGTTTTGTTTTATTGTCTTCGCTGTCAGCGTCTCGTTGCCCCGAATCACATCGCGTGCTACTGCCATGTCTTGTGGCTCTTCTCCTGTGAAGTCGGCTCCAGCCGCCGTAAGGATCTCAAGCGTTCTGCACGCCACTTCGGCACGTTCCCGGAGTGTCAATTTGTTGAAGTCCTGATCTCTATCGTCGATCAGAGGGATTTCGAGGTCGGGTGTCAAAATTAACATTGGCGGACTGTAACCCCTAAAGTGTCAAAAAGTCAAGTGTGGGGGACTTTGAAAACCCCATCGTCAAAAAGGGCGCCCCCACATAAAAATTATATACCCCCTGGGGGTAGGGGAGGTAAACAAAATGAAGGGGGTGGGTCTGCGTAGGCAGAGAGGGGTTAGTGCATACTAACTTATTAGAACGTCAAAAATTTGTGATTGTTCGTGCGGATTACTGTGTAGTGGGATGGGACCCGACACACAACGCTAAAGCGGACTCCCCGTGTGGGTGGGGTCGCGTGTGGCAATAACTTGAGGCGCGATTGGGGGCGGAAATTCACTAGGTATGAGGGAAGCGGTTCTGCTTGCCTTGCTCGGCGCGATTCGATTCGAGTTAAACCGAGTTTAATTCAACTTGTTAACAGGAGATTTACAAATGGCTAAAACCGCCAAGAAAGAAGTTGCAACAAAGAGTCCTCGCACACATCGCGTGTCCAAAGTATCCGATGCAGTTGCGAGTTCATCGCGTGCCAAGAAGTTGGCAGATAGTGCTAACGCGTTAGTTAACGCGCACAATGCAGAAGATGTTGCAGGTGATGCAGTTAGCGCGGCGCGTCAAAACTTCTTTGCAGAATGTAAGCAATCGTTTGGCAGTAAGTTCTACGATGACAAGACTGTGCGCTTACAGCCCAAGGTTATATTTTACAAAGCGCATTACGAGTCAAAGAGTTTAGGCGTGTCAGTATCAATCAATGGCTCGCGTGGTGAGTTGAAAGTAGACGCTGTCGATGCATCACAAGCAGATCGCATCAAATCTGAAACTCCCAATGCGGGAACTCGTTGGAATAAGTTTCTCGCATGGTGCGTTGACGAAGTAGCAGGCAAACACGCGGACAAAGATCCGAACAAAAGACAGTCAGGAACTAAGAACAAAAAGACTGTACAAGAGATTGTCCAAGATCATGGGCAAAGATGTTACAACGCGTGCTACAAGAATGATCTCAAGCAGGCAAGCGTAGAGTTGCAAGCATGGGCTACCAAATGGTTCAAGTCCAAAGTCAAGTACGCAGTACCCGCAGGACAGAAGTAATTAGACAGTATCACTTCACCCCGCAGGGCTTCGGCTCTGCGGGGATTTTTTTTGCCTTGCGAGTCCATTCGGCACTTTTTCGCCACTTAAACTCAGTTTAACTCGCTCCAACATCTTTCCCTATCCCCCATAGAGCAACCCCCTGCGCTCCCCCTTGCCTAATCGATGCCAGTGACAAAAGGTCGGCTTCGGCAACGGCACATTCAGGCACTTCCCCACACTTATCCACAGCAACACATCAAAAACAGCCCAAACCCTTACGCCATAACGCTTTGCGGGCTGATCAATATTTAACCAATTTCAACAGATCCAGCACCCATGCGGTTTGTACACAATGTCCAAACGCGAAAAAACTTTTGCACATTTAACTTTGGCTCAACCATGCGGGTTTGCGGGTCGAATGTTCAAATGTACCAATGTACAAAAGAAAAAAGAGAGAAGACAAAAAAAGGTCTGCTTATCCCCCCATCATGCATTTTCTTATTTTTTGGCGCTCTCTCTATAAATCGTTTGCACATTTGCACATTTGCACATTCAACCCATTTTCCCCTTGCAAATCAAACACTTATCGAATGTGCAAAAACTTTTTACCCGCAATCACTTTTTGTACATTGGAACATTTACAATCACCCCAATTCTTTTACATCTGCAATTACACATTTACACAAACAAGTCCTAGCGCGGCTTCCGAGAATGTTCAAATGTACCAATGTGCAAACACTCAAAACCCCGCCTGCGTCAAATAATGTGAATGTGTCAATGTACAAAAATAGTTGTCAAATATATTGTGTTGTTGTCTAATTTATGGTATACTCTCCCCCTGGAGGTAGTCTGTCACTATCTCAGCGCTCTTTAACAACCAAGCAGTAGAAAAGCCGAGTTAAACCCAGTTTAACTGGAATGACTCGGTGCAGAGTAGGCGTATCTTGCAAATCGCAAACACGGACTTCAAGCCGTGCATAAGGTGATGCGTAGGTAAGCGGGGACAAAGAATAGGTGGCACAAAAAAGCCCGACCCGACTTACTAAACATTGCCAAGCAAAGCAAACCTGATGACGAGGAACTCCCTGCGTTATAAGCGATGTCAAGTAGCAGTATCTCTGCGGGTAGGAATTAGACACGACCCCATCACACCAAGACCAATCAATCACACCCTGAGTCAAATACATAAAAACTTATCTGTGCGCGTGCGGTTATGCGTTCCTGATGATCGTTGCAACCCGACTTAAACTCGGTTTAAGTCACTCCGTTGTCATGCCATCTAATTCCCTATCCCTGCCTGAACCTTTCGGTAACCCCGACTGCAACAAAACAGCAGAAGGCAAAAGCGGTGAGTATTCACCGCCGAGTGGATTGGCATAGTGGAGTAGCGTTTGTGTGCGTGGTTCATCTCCTGTCCCGTATGCGATAAGCGGGACTCACTAATAAGACCAATCTATTCGGCGGTGTGTATTTACACACCACATCAATCAACATCTTTACAGGAGAGTAAAAATGAAATGTATCAGATGCAGAAAAGGATCAGTCACGCCTGCCCGATACGAGGCGGGGTATGACACCTGCAAGACCTGCGGGGAGAAGCAAGCCCGAACAATAAAGTGGACAGTCGGTATCCCGTATGGCAAGGGTGCGTACCAACTGATCTACGACCCCGAGGAACTGAAGATGACCAACCAAAAGGAGGTAAGAAAATGAGCGCGATGAAAGAATTAGACATTGAATTAGCCGAAGCCATTGCCAAGATGATGCATCGGTTTGAAATGGGTTGGCTAAACGGCGAGATGTTTGGCTACGAAATGCTTGTCGAAATGAAAAAGTTTGTAGACGACCGAGCATGGATACTAAAACAGGAGAAACCAAGTGAGTACTAAAAAGAAACTAGTAGACATGAACCATGAGGAAGCGTTCTTCTACATTCTCGACTGTGCCAAGGCGTACTACGACCATGCGCATAGCGATGGGGAAGAATTTAACCCAAGGACTGCGAAGGGTAAGAAGATTATCCATTTCGCGCATTACATAAAGGAATTAGTCCAACGAAGTAATAACCAAGGAGTGTCAATATGAGTACGAAGAAAGTCTTTTCTGTGGGTGAGGTGGTGCGGTTCTACGGCAAGCCCTTTTACATCGCATGGATCGATGGGGAAAAAATAGGACTGACATCTATGTGTGAGCGTAAGTATTACATGACAACAACTTGTGGTGCGCTTGGTCGTATCCGAGACAACAACTCGTTTGAAAATAAAAAGCCCTCAGTTAAACCGAGTTTAAGTCAACCCAAACCTAAGCCTAAACCTGAGCCGACCATGCGTGAGGTCATGATGTCTTGGACTGTCAGGGACTGGGCGGGGAGTAAGCAATGAGCGAGATTGCTGAGTTTCTGCGTGCCTTGAACGGGGCACTTGGTCTTATCTGTATTGCGTTCTGTGTGTACTTTTTAGCGTGTCTTATATCCGGAGGAGATGACAAATGAGTGACATAAAACCTGTAAGTGTGGCGGATCAACAGATGACTTTGATCTATCTAGAAAAGCAGTACAAGTTGCAGTCAGAACGAGCAGAGCGACTTGAATTAGATCTGATCAAAGCACAACACGAAATCAGAGTGCTTGACATGAAGATCATGGACTTGAAGTTTGAATTAGCAAATCTAAAACTTCTTCAGTCAAAGTCTGATGCAATCTCAAATGTTATTGACAAGATCGGAGGAACCGAATGAGTACGAATCCAATTGAAGTACGGAGTTTCATGAATGCGTATGGCAAGCGATATACCTATTGGCGATTGCGTGAGGTGGGTCGCCTGAGTGTATTCAAATCACTTTACCTAATGTGGGTAGCGGGGGGTGTCAAATGAAAACAAGTTGGTGGTACGAATCAGGCATGGCGGCACAAGCCGCGCAAGAGTTGGTGTGGTTTGTGGTTCTTGTATTCGTAGGCATTGGCATACTGATATGGCGTGACATAAGAAAGGAGGGAAAGCAAGAGGTTACGAAGACACGCAACAACATCTTTTATAAGCCGAGTAAAACTGAGTTTAACTCAACAGGATTCGGCTACTTGATTGCCATATTATTGATTGGCTATTTGATATGGAGACTATGATGAACAACGAAAACAAAACCATCAAAGTTGGAGATCGGGTTCTTTGGCGTGGTGCTTGGGGTAAAGATGCGCCTCGCATTGCCACAGTACTTGATATGGAGTTGTGTGAACAACCCCGTATGAAATACGGCATACCAACCAACGAGATCTTTTACAGAGATAAGGATCGCACAGTATTTACGCTCAACAACGGCTCTTGGGCGTATGGGTTTCAAATTGAGCCGACTTATTCCTATGAGGAATTAACTAACCAAGAAGGAGTATCAACATGAAGGCAAGAAGCAAAACAACCATCGCAATCATTCATGCCCTGAAAGAGGGTAAGTCAATAGAAGAAATTGCCAAGCGAGTTGGTGTAACGAAGCAACGAGTTTACCAAGTGCGCCATAAACTCAAACAACAATCAAAGGAGGAAGTTCGTGGTTATGTTCGCAAGACACCGAAGCACCCTGAGAAGTTACAGAAGGTCGGCGCATATGTACGAGGTGCGAAGACGCAGAAAAATGTTGCAGTCATATCGGGTGAGCAGATGAATGCGTTCACTCAGTTCAATCCCAAGGCTAAGTTTGTCCCGCCTCGCAGTCTTGATCTTGCCGATGCACTAATCAAGAATCAAGATTTGTATAACGAGATCAAAGATCAGCAGGCGATCATTCGTTATCTTGAGAATCTTGTTGTTCGCCTTACAAAATCTAACTAAACCAAGAAAGGAAATACACCATGATTGATATGCAAACAGTATCTCTAGCAGAAGCCAAGCAGTCTATCCTAGCGTTTGGTAGCGAAGTCCCCATCTTTTTGTGCGGTGAGCCAGGCATCGGTAAGACTGCCATGGGTCAAGAAATTGCCACAGAGTTGGGCTATGAGTATGCACCCGTAGACTGTGCAACATTGGAGTTGGGCGACCTTGGCACTCCGTATCAGGACAAAGAGGCAGGGTGTACTGAGTTCCTACCCAATGCTCGGTTCGGTATGCACAAGAAGAAAGACATGGTCATGTTGCTTGACGAGATCACTAAGTCGCAAAGACCTGTGATGAATATGCTCATGCCAACATTCAATGATCGGCGTCTGTATGACAAGCACTTGACAGATGACTCTATTGTCTTTGCTACGGGTAACATGACTACTGACGGAGTGGGTGACAGTATGCCTGCTCACTTCATATCACGCATCGACTACTTGTATGTACGCAAACCGAATGCAGAAGAGTGGTGCGATTGGGGTCGTAGTAATGGAATGAATCCAACCCTCATGGCGTGGGTCACTAAGAATCCTCATTGCTTGCAGTCGTACACCGACTTCAGCGAGAAGGACATCAATCCCAAGTCCCCGCCGAATCCGTACATCTACTTCCCGCAGTTGCCTAGGGCATCGTTCGTTTGTCCTCGCTCATTGGCTAGGGGCAGTAAGATATTGAACAAGCGCGATATGTTATCCGAAACAGTTATCCATGCGAATCTCGCAGGTGTCTTGGGTCGTAGCGCGGCGGCTGATATTCAAGCCTACTCTACTGTGGAGAAAGATCTTGAGGATTGGTCAGTCATTGAGAAAGATCCGACGGGTGTGAAAGTACCTGAGAATCCTATTGCCGTATGTATTCAGATACAGCAGGCGATGATGCGTGCAGACAAGAACAACCTGACCGCAATCGTCAAGTATGTGAAGCGACTGCCGAAGGAATCGCAGGCGTTGTTTGGTACGAACTTGTACAAGATCAAGGACAAGCGAGATATTGCGATACGCAATTCCGAGTTTGCCAAGTGGGCAGTAGATAACCATTGGATGTTTCCCGATGTTAAGTAGTCGAGTTAAACCCAGTTTAATTGGAAAGGAACTGATATGAAACTAACACCGCAACAACGAGTATCCAAGGCAAGAGTTGCTTTGATGACGCACCCGAAATTCTGTGCGTTGTCGGGCATCATGCTGATGGGCAAGGTGACTGTCGAAGAAGGGTGGGGGACTGCCTGTACTGATGGTCGCAACGAGTGGTATGACCCTGAGTTTATCGATCAATTAGATGACCAAGAGTTATGCTTTGTTATCGCACATGAGAACTTCCACAAGATGTTTCAGCATGGTGTGATATGGCGACATCTCTTTGATGAAGATGCAGAAACGGCAGGCGTTGCTTGCGATGCAGTCATCAATCTAATGATCGAGGATTGGGGTGCGCCCGTTGGTAATTTTGAACGAGTCGTCAAGTTTCCAACAATAGGTGGTGTGTATGACGAGCAGTTTCGTGGCATGGATGCGGGTGCTGTGTTTCGCATACTTAAAGCCAAAAAGCAACCGCCTAGTAAAAGTAGTCAAGGTAACGGCAACCCAAACCCGAACCGAGGTAATGGTAGTGGCAAGCCAAGCACCGAACCGCCAAGCAATCCAAAAGCCAACACTTCAAGCCCATCATCGTTTGATAAGCATGACCATCAAACGCCAAAGATGTTGTCACAACAAGAGCAAGACTCGCTAAAGAATCAGGTTGATCAAGCGATACGCCAAGGTCAGATGTTGTCCAAAGATATGTGCAAGAAGTATGGCATTGGTCGTGGTGACTCTGAGTTGGGTCTTGATGAGTTGCTTGAGCCGTATGTTGATTGGCGACAAGTCTTGCGTGACTTTGTGAAGTCTACGATGGCAGGCAAAGATCTATCGACCTATGCCAAACCCAACAAGAGGCTACAACCTCTTGGTATCTATATGCCTAGCGCGTACAGCGAAACAACCTCACGCATCGTTGGTGCAAGTGATGTGTCGGGTTCTGTGGGTTACGAACTGAGCCAAGAGTTTTTCTCTCAGTTGGAATCTATTCGCCAAGAGTGCAACCCCGAAGTGCTTGATGTGCTGACTTGGGATACGGCAGTCGAATCCCACAAGCGGTTTGAGCGTGATGGCGGGGAGTCAATGATAGGTGTCAAGATGCATGGGGGTGGTGGTACTGACCCTGCCTGTGTCTTTGACTATCTACGCCAAGAGAAAGGACAGACCGCGCCTGACGCAATTATCGTACTAACAGACGGGTATGTGCCAAGTTGGGGAGATGTCACTGGTCTCGATTCGCCAGTACTGTGGGTGATCGTTGGTGATAGCAAAGCAATGCCCACGCATGGTCAAGTTGTTTATGCAAAGTAGTCCACTTAAACCGAGTTTAACTCAAAGAAAGGTAGGGTAATAATATGGAAATCACAAACATTTCCTCTAGCGCAGTATTGGTAGATCTAAACATTGCAACATGGACTGCACGCAAGAACGATAAGCGTGTGTCCGAAGAGATTGATGCGGCAAAAAACACGAAGGCACGGGCAGGTAACTTCCACAAGAAGTTGTTTGCGGGTAACTCAACGCTTGAAGAGATGCAGAAGTTTGTAACTCAGGTGCGTACCTACCACTACAACAACACTTTGCCTTGGTCGGATTCAGGCACACGCTTGTTAGTGATGGGTCGGTTCATGGAGTACAACACCAAGATGCGTGAGTTTGAAGCGGAGTTTGTAACGCTGAAAGAAAAGTTTCTTGCAAACTACAACGACATGGTGAGTGCCGCCGCATTTACTCTTGCCGAGTTGTTCAATCGTGAGGACTATCCCAACCCTGATGTGATCGCACATAAGTTCTATTTCAAGTACGAGTATGCACCTGTGCCTCAGTCGGGTGACTTCCGAATCGACATCGGTAACGAAGGCATACAAGAACTTGTTGGTTGGTATGAAGCTCAGTTTGACGCGCGAGTGAAGACTGCTATGCAGGAAGCATGGACTCGTTTGCACGACTGCTTATCTCGTATGAGCGAGCGTCTTGACTTTAACGGAGATGACAACAAGAAAATTTTCCGTGATTCATTGGTGGATAACGCCCTAGAACTTGTTGATATGCTCAAGTGTATGAACATAACCAATGATCCTGAGTTGGAGCGTTCACGCAAGCAATTGGAACAAGCGATGTTCGGTGTATCGGCTAAGGAACTGCGTGAGAACTCAGATATTCGTGAAGATGTGAAAGCCCATGTTGATGAAATCTTGGGTCGTATGAGTTTTTAATTGAGTTAAACCGAGTTTAATTGAAAGGAGTTGTATATGTTAACTTATGATGTCCCTACTATCATGTGCTACGAGCACGCCGATACTTTTATGAACAAGACTGCACCTGTTCGTGGTTCGGCAGGTGTCCGACCTCTTGGTCAACGGCGTTACTGGAAAGACCGATGGATGCGATTTGAAAATTCTAAGGTCAAACACACTATCGGTGTTGGTGTGTATATAAATCCTTTTGTTTTGTTTTACCCCGATAATCGGATTGAGTTTGAGCATGGGGGTTGGGCGGGTGCTAGACAAGTAATTAATGCCATGTTTCGCCCTAGGTTCAAATGTCGGTATGCCTCTAATTCAAAGTGGTATTTATTTGACTACATAAAAAATGTTCAGTACCCCGTTACTCCTACGAAGCCGTTAGTGCTTCATTATGTTAAGACAGAACAAGGAGTGGATTATATTTACAAAGGAGAACTTATAGTGGAACAAAAGCCGTATGTAATTAGAAAAGAATACATACCAATTGTTAACCAGTATAGTAATTTTCTAAAGTATGTAGAAGTTATGAACAAGTTGTCAGGTGGTGTGTATTCAGAAGATCAGATACCTCCCAAACCGATGAAATACATTGGTCAGCAGGGTCAAACTACGGACATGGCATTAGAATTGGTTGCCAATAAAACTATGGAATCTGCACCTGAAGAATTTGCTACTGCATTTAATTTTTTATTGGCTGAATGTGCTAGGCATATATATTATCCCCGTAGTATCTATGAATGCACAACAACTAGTATGAAAAAATATGTACATGAGTGGATTAAGCAGAATCACAAAGACACCATATACGAAATGCGTGATGTACCAAACACAACAATTATTCGATAACTAAGAAAGGAAAACACCATGGAAAATAATAGACCCCCTCTGCACCCGAAACTTCAGATTGCCGTTGACCGCTTGAACAAAAGGTATTCTGATATAACCGTTAAACAATTTAACACAAGAGAATGTAAAGTAGACGGAGAAATGAAAGAGTTCATTGTTGGTTTGCGTTTGTTTACGAATGTTTGGGAAGATCAACCTTTTGCCGCGCTTAGGGTTACCAATACATACGATCCTTATGACAACCATAGATTTGAGATTGAGTCGCGCTTAATCAAAAATGAACGACGACCTTTTGATGAAAAGCATACGATTAAAGAGAAAGTCATAGTCAAACTTGTTGACCAGTATGCACGCCCGTTTATTTACGACGAAAGAGCAAGAGGCATATTAGAAAGAGGTCATCATTGTTTGCGTAGAGCCGAGTACGATGCAGAGCAAGAAAAAGGCTCTAAGTGGGATAGTATTATGAGAAATAACGGTGCTAATATAATTTTAGATCTAATTGAGGGTAAAATAAATTCTGTGCCAGCAAATTTGGTTAAAATAGCAAGTGAGTTTCGTAAACTAGACGAACACTACAAGTGGATCAAATCTAATAGAAATGTTAGTGAAGGATCTTCTATGCAAGTAATTGCGTTCCAAGTCCAAGAAGCGTGGGTGATAAATATCTACGGCGGTGGGCAAGCAACACAAGTATTTAACTATGAGTCTTTTGATAGTCTACCCAACGAAATCAAGGAAAAGGTAGCCTTGTTGCGTATTGCACCACACAACGAGATGCTAGATGATATCGGCGTTAAGGTTGAAGCAAACTCATATTTCCTGTATGGTAAGGAACTTCAAATCTATAAGAAGCCTAATGACTCCGGAGAAAAAAGTAAAACTGAAGGTGACAAAACTACTTGATAGTTTCGGAGCCTATTGGTTCTATCCCGTAATGTCCGGTTACGGTTCTAGTGGAATACCCGATATAGTTGCTTGCTTTCGTGGGCGGTTTATAGCCATTGAGTGTAAGGCTACGCCCAAAGACCAACCGACTGCACTGCAATATAAGAACTTGGCGTCTATCAAAGACCAAGGGGGTATCGCCGTTGTGATCAATGCAGAAAATGTGAAGGAGTTGGAAGATGTCATCAACAAAATTATTGACAGTAGACTTTGAGACTTACTACGACAAAGACTATTCCCTAAGTAAGATGACGACCGAAGAATATGTTCGGTCAGATTTATTTGAAGTAATTGGTGTAGCAGTAAAAGAAAACGGCGGAGACACGCGCTGGTTTAGTGGTACACATCAAGATGTTAAAGAGTGGTTAGCGCAGTTTGATTGGGCGCATAGCCTAGTCCTTGCACACAATACGATGTTCGATGCGGCTATTCTAGTATGGCGATTCGGAATCGTGCCTTTGGGTTGGATTGATACCATGTCAATGGGTCAAGCACTTCTACCCGCAACACAGTCAAAGTCGTTGGCAAAACTTGCCGAGTTGTACGGCGTTGGCATGAAAGGCTTAGAGGTTGGCGATGCAATTGGTAAACGCAAGCACGCCTTTTCTAGATCAGAACTGAAGCAGTATGGTTTGTATTGTTGTAACGATGTGGAACTGACTTACAAGTTGTTTAAGAAGATGTTGCCTGACTTTCCAAGGCATGAACTAAAGTTGATTGACCTGACGATACGAATGTTTGCCGAACCCGTTCTCAAAGTAGATGTTGACTTGCTTACTAAACATTTAGTACAGATCAAGGACTTCAAAGATAAGTTGCTCACCGCCTCTGGTCTGGATACTGAAACCCTCATGTCCAACAACAAGTTTGCAGATTGGTTGCGCAACAGGGGCGTGCAGCCGCCAACAAAAGTTAGTCCAACAACAGGCAAGGAAGCGTTGGCATTTGCTAAGACGGACAAGGAGTTTCTAGCCCTGCAAGCACACGAAGATGTTGCGGTGCAAACTGCGGTGGCGGCTAGGCTTGGGGTCAAGTCTACACTTGAGGAAACACGCACAGAGAGGTTCATAGGCATCGGGCTTAGAGGTAGTTTACCGGTTCCCCTTAAATACTATGCCGCACATACAGGTCGGTGGGGTGGCTCAGACAGTCTTAATCTTCAGAACTTGCCGTCACGAACAGGATCGTCGGCTCTCAAGAACTCCATATGTGCGCCCGAAGGCTATGTGATTATCGATGCCGATTCCGCACAGATAGAGGCGCGGATGCTTGCATGGTTAGCGGGTCAGCAGGACATAGTCGAAGCATTCTCCACAGGACAAGATGTTTATCGCATCATGGCTTCAGCCATATACAGCAAACCCGAAGACGGCATATCAAAAGATGAGAGGTTCATAGGCAAGACCGTGGTGCTTGGTTGTGGGTATGGCATGGGTGCAGAAAAGTTTAAGAATATGTTGTCGTTACAAAAAGTTAAATTAGAAAAGCACGAAGCAGAGCGAATCATTCAGATCTATCGTGAGCGTAACTTTAAGATCAAGCAGTTGTGGTATGAGGGACACAATGCTTTGCCTGCAATCCTCAAAAGCAAGAACGCCCCGCTTGGTCAGCACAAGGTGTTGATGGTTGAGGGGTCTAAGGGTATCCGGCTGCCATCAGGACTTCATGTAAAGTACAACAACTTACGAACTACTTCTGATGGTGGGTTTGAGTATGAGGCTAGAAAGAACGAGTGGGTAAAAATTTACGGCGGGAAAGTCATAGAGAATGTCACCCAAGCGTTAGCCCGTATTGTTATTGGTCAGCAGATGCTCAAGATAGCCGAGCGCTACCGCGTAGTGCTAACTGTCCACGATGCAATTGCTTGTATTGCGCCTATCGGAGAACAGCACCTGGCGAAAGAGTATGTAGAATCTTGTATGCGATGGACACCTGAGTGGGCAACGGGGCTACCCCTAAATTGCGAATCAGGTGTAGGTACAAACTATGGTGAATGCTAACTTAATAGGAGATATTTATGGTTAAACTTGATTACGCACCACACTACTTAGAAGCCAAACGACAATTAGAAGAAACCTATCAACTAATTTTGAGAAACGAACTTAGCGAAGCATCCGGTCAAATTGAATTTGCTATTGTAGAATTGCGCATGATGAAAGCCGCGATCAACTCAAATATACCCGATGCCGAATAAATCCCCTGCTTGGTCATACTCTAGTATTACCCTCTTTCATCAATGTCCGAAGAAGTATCATCACCTACGGGTGGTGAAGGACTATGTTGAGCCAAAGACAGAGCAACTTCTTTATGGAGAAGAACTTCATAAGGCGGCTGAACTCTACATCAAAGATGGAACCCCGATACCGGAACAATTCCTCTACATAAAATCCCAACTAGATACCCTGAATGCAATAGACGGTCAAAAACTTTGTGAGTACAAGATGGGGCTAACCGCCAGTGGAAAGCCTTGCGGTTTTTTAGACAAAGATGTTTGGTGGAGAGGGATTGCTGACCTAGTAATCATCAAGGATAAGACTGCTTACATAATAGATTACAAGACGGGGCGAAATGCCAAGTATGCCGATACTAAACAATTAGACTTCTTGGCTATGGCTACCTTTGCCCACTTTCCCGAAGTCGAACGGGTGAAGGGTGCATTGATGTTTGTGGTGTCAAAAGATTTTATCAAGAAAGACTATGGGCGTGGCGATTTTCTCGGACTTCTGCGCGATGCCTTGTACCTCTATGTCCCCCTAGAATCCGCTTATGAACAAGATGTTTGGAATCCCAAACCCAACTTTACTTGCCGTAATTATTGTGCGGTGCGCACTTGCATTCACAACGGCAACCACTCATAATACGAGTTAAACCCAGTTTAACTCGACAACTTCTTTATGCCTTATGTAAATAAAGCCCGCCCCTACAAGAAAGAATACAAGCAACAACTTGATAGAGGGGAACACGAAAATCGCATGGAGCGTCAGCGTGCGAGGCGTACTCTCGACAAGAAGGGTGTTGATCGAACGGGGAAAGATGTGGCTCATGTAAAACCCCTATCAAAAGGGGGTAGCAATAAAGACGGATACCGTTTACAATCCCCATCAAAGAACAGAAGTTTCAAGCGGAACAAAGATAGTTCCGTAAAGTAACTCACAATAAAAGCAGTACCCAAAAGGCGTGGTGAATTTCACCTACGCCTGTAAACGCATCTGTAAACACCATGGAAATAGTAAATAATAAAGTACTAGTATTAAATCTCAAACGACCCGAACGGGTTACTGCCGTTATCCCAAAGAGCAAAACGCTTGGAGAGGATAACGGTCTCCACAAAGTCGCGGTTAATTGGGGCTTAGAAGAAGCACAAGTCCTAAAAAATCTCGGCATCAAAAACATCCCATCACCGATTGTAAGTCACTACGGTTTTTCGGGACTGTACAAACCATTCCAACATCAAATTACTACCGCATCTTTTCTCACGCTACACCGCCGTGCATTTTGTTTCAACGAACAAGGCACAGGCAAAACCGCATCCGTGATATGGGCGGCAGACTATTTGATGAAGTTAGGTTTCATAAGAAGGGTGCTTGTAGTGTGTCCGTTGTCTATCATGCAGTCGGCATGGCAAGACGATTTATTTAAGTTTGCTATGCATCGTTCATGCGATGTGGCATATGGCATACCTGAGAAACGCAAAAAAATTATTAACGGTCATGCAGAGTTTGTAATCATAAACTTTGATGGTGTAGAGATTGTGGCTGATGATATCAACGCAAACGACTTTGACCTCATAGTAATTGATGAAGCAAACGCGTATAAGAATGTAAGCACCAAGCGATTTAAAGTCATGCAAAAACTTATTGCATCTGAGCGATGGTTATGGATGCTGACAGGCACACCCGCATCTCAGTCTCCTGAAGACGCATACGGATTGGCTAAACTCGTATGCCCTGACCGAGTACCTAAGTTTTCTGGTTCATGGCGAGATAAGGTCATGTGGAAAGTGTCACAGTTTCGATGGCTACCTAGGGAAAACGCTAGTGCGATTGTTCACGATGCCCTACAACCCGCAATCCGTTTCACCAAGAAAGAGTGCCTTGACCTTCCGGAGATGACATACGAAACCCGAGAGATACCGCTTACCAAACAACAGGAGCGCTACTATCAACAGATGAAGAAGCAAGCCCTGATGATAGCGGCGGGTGAAGAAGTATCGGGCGTAAATGCGGCGGCTATCCTAAACAAATTGCTACAAATTTCTGCAGGCGCAGTCTACTCAGACTCCGGAGAAGTAGTACAGTTTGATTGCTCCAACCGCCTATCAGAACTTGATGATGTCATAAGCGAGACCAGTGACAAAGTCCTCATCTTTGTCCCATTCAAGCACGCAATTCATATTGTTTCAGATTTTTTAACCGACAAAGGCTACTCCAACGAAATTATTAACGGGGAAGTGTCCGCCAAAGCACGAACTGATATTTTTCGGCGATTCCAAAGTGAAGCATCTCCAAAAGTTTTAGTGATACAACCACAAGCGGCGTCGCATGGTGTTACATTGACAGCAGCAAGTACCATCATATGGTTTGGTCCTACAACAAGTTTAGAGACATATCTACAAGCAAACTCGCGTGCGCATCGACAGGGACAACACAATCCTGTTACGGTTATCCACTTACAGGGTTCTCCCGCAGAGCAACGTATTTATAGAATGCTCCAATCGAAACTAGATATCCATAGCCAAATAATTTCACTTTATCAGGATCTAACTACTTGACAATGTCAAATCTAGGTTTTAGTATTGATGAAAATAAAAAGAAAGGATACACACCATGAGTAACGAAGTAGAGGAAAAAGAAGTAGAAGTAGAAGCAACGCAAGACCCTTCTATTGAGCAGATGGTCAAGGTATATGTCAAGATACGCGATCATCTACGGCAACTGCAGTCGGAGTTTGCTGAAAAAGAAGAAGCCATTAAATCTCAATTAGAAACGATCTCAAATCACTTTTTAGATAAGTGCAAAGAGATCGGCGCAAAAAACATAAAGACAAAACACGGCACAATTATTCGTTCCGTTAAAACCGAATACTCAACTAGCGATTGGGAATCGTTGCATGAGTATATTGATGAGCATAAAGTGTATGACATTTTGCACAGGCGCATCAATCAAACTAACCTAAAAGCATGGCTAGAAGAACACCCAACGCTAATGCCCAAAGGTATGAACGTAGTAAATTCTTATTCAATCACTGTGAGGAGAAGTAAATGAGTGACATCACTTTGTTTAATGGTAGTAACGTTCCTGATCATATTCGTAATCGTCAGATCGACGACGTAACCGCATCACTTGCGGGTGGTGGCGGAGTCAAGCGTATTTCTATTCGTGGAAAAGTCTTTCGCCTGATGGATGGTGGTCAACAGATTGCAGTAAATGAAGACCGTACAATGAACGTAGTTGTAGTAAATGCCGCGCCGCACGTTTCGCGCACATTTTATGAGGGTACATATGAAGAAGGAAAGAACGTTCCCCCCGACTGCTGGAGTGCTGATGGTATTAGTCCCGCCAGCAATGCTCAGAATCCACAAGCGGCGAGTTGCGCGGATTGTCCACAAAATATCAAGGGATCGGGTCAAGGTGATTCGCGTGCGTGCCGTTTCTCACAAAGACTTGCTATCGTCTTAGAGAACGATATTGGTGGTGATGTATATCAACTAACTCTGCCATCGCAGTCTATTTTTGGTAAGCCCGAAGGTGATCGTATGCCTATGCAAGCGTATGCCAAGTATCTTAAAGCACAGCGCACAGCGATTACCGCCGTTGTAACTGAGGCTAAGTTTGATATTGACTCCTCTACTCCACGGTTAACTTTCAAAGCGATTCGTTGGTTGAACGAAGAAGAACTTGATAATGCAATTAAGCAAAGCAAGTCCCCTGCTTCTATACAAGCAATTACTATGACAGTGGCTCAAGTAGATAAAGTTGAAGAAGTATCTGCACCCGCACCGAAAGCAGAAGCCAAAGCCGCTAAAGTAGATGTGGCTACTGCTGAACCAACAAAACGGGAGTCAAAGAAACCTGCGGTTGAAGCAAAGCAGGAATTAAGTGACGTGCTTGCACAGTGGGCAGATGATTAATCAACTTAAGGGTGCGGGGGGTGATCCCCCGCTTACGGCTATGGATATTGGGTATACAAAGAGACTTGTTGACCGCATAAAGGAACAAGACACTTCGTTGCCGTGGGTACAACTTGGGTTGATTTGCGCAGAGCGTGAAATTCCTGTGTCCCATGTATCGGAGTTTTTTGGAGTCACACGACAGACTGTTTACAATTGGTTCTTAAACGAGACTAAACCTCAAGAGCGATACTTAAACAAGATTAAAGAAGCAATAGAAAAACTTCGTAAAAAATCTTTTTAAGTGACGCGACATGAACCGACAATTCTTACAGGCTGTTACTGCCGAGGGTGGCTATTACGCTATCGTTGGCATGACCAAAGGCAAACTGCGTGAGCAGATATTTGTCGAGACACTTGATGAAGTAGAAGCAACAGTCGCAGACTTAGCATCGAAAAATCGAGATATCTTTTTTGGGTTGGCGAAATTTGCTACTCCCAAGGAACGAACTCGCGCAAATGCTACTCAAGTAAAAGCCTTGTGGTTGGATTTAGATTGTGGTGCTGAAAAGCCTTACGAAACTAGGGAAGATGCAATTGCAGATCTTGGTAGATTCTGCAAAGAGTTGGGTATGCCAAAACCAACTATTGTTAACTCCGGTGGCGGGGTTCATGTGTACTGGCCTTTGGATGAAGCCGTGCCTATCGACAGATGGAGTCGTGTAGCGGAGTCATTGAAAGCCAAGTGTGTACAACATGACCTAAAGGCTGACCCTGCGGTTACGGCTGATGCCGCTAGGATTTTACGAATCCCCGGCACGTTTAATCATAAGACTGACGAGCCACGACCCGTTGATATTATTCTTGAAGGCAAACCACGCCGATTAGAAGACCTGATTGCTAGGGTGGGAGAAGTTATACCTCTTGCACCCAAAGTACGTCGCCCTATGGATGCCATAACCAAGGCACTGATGGGCAACTACATCAACAAGTTTTCCACAATCAAGAAAAAGATTGACGAGGATAAAGGGTGCTTACAAATAAAGCATTGCATTGAGAACCAAGCAACTCTAGATGAGCCTATGTGGCGTGCCGTATTGTCTATCGCTACATTTTGTGACGACGAAGAAACCGCTATCCATGAAGTATCTAGAGACCATCCACAGTACACACCGGAGTCAACCGAAGAAAAAGTAATACATATAAAAGGACCGTACACCTGTGCAACCTTTGACAAGTTGAGGAGTGGTGGGTGTGAAGGGTGTATTCATCGGGGTAACATAACTTCCCCCATTCAAATCGGTGCTGAGATTGCACGGGCAACCGAAGGGGATAACGAAGTTGTTCAGAAGAGTGAAATTTTCCAAGAAGAAATAACGTTCAAAATCCCGTCGCTTCCATTCCCATACTTTCGGGGCAAGAACGGTGGTATCTACCGAGAAGCCTTTGGTGATGAGGAAGAACCCGCGATGGTATATGAGAACGACTTGTATTTAGTTAAGCGAGTCATGGATGGGGAAGAGGGCGAGTCATTGAGTATGCGGCTACATCTGCCAAAAGACGGGGTACGAGAATTTACATTGTCTTTGACCGAGGCATTATCTAAAGATGCTTGTCGCAACGCGTTGGCAAAACAAGGTGTAGTGGCTCTGTCTGGCAAGCCAATGGATGCAATTATGGCTTATATAGCCCGATCAACTAAGGAGATGCAAATGACTCAACCGTCAGAAACCGCTAGTGTCAGATTTGGATGGGGCGATGATGACGACAAATTTATATTAGGTGAGCGAGAGATTGACCTCACGGGTGCTATGACGTTTTGCCCCCCATCTGTTGTAACTCGCAATACTGCACCACTGTTACGCAAACGTGGCGACCTTGATCAATGGAAGAAAGTATTTAACGTCTACGCTGAAGAAGGTATGGAGGCTAATGCTTTTGGTGCTCTATGCGCTTTTGGTGCTCCGCTATTTAAGTTTACTAACCATAAAGGACTGCTGATTAATTATGTATCCAAAGAGTCCGGTACAGGCAAGTCAACTATTTTACGTATGTGTAATAGTGTGTACGGTCATCCTGATAAATTAATGCTTCACGCAGAAGATACTAAACTGTCTCGTCTACACCGCTTTGGAGTCATGGCACACCTACCCGTGACCATTGACGAGATTACGAACATGAAGCCCGAGGACTTTTCCGACTTAGCCTACGCTATTACTCTTGGGCGACCACGTAATCGGATGCAGTCTCAGGTTAATGCCGAGCGTCTTAATTCTGCTGAATGGGCAACCATCATGCTATCTAGTAGTAACGCATCTTTCTACGAGAAGATGCAACAGATCAAGCAAATGCCTGAAGGTGAATTAATGCGGGTATTTGAAGTTAAGGTATTTGGCAACCACAAGATGGACAAAGGGCAGGCTGATGAGACTTTCTCTTTGATGTTTGATAACTATGGCATGGCGGGGGAAATTTACATACGGCACTTATTGCCGAATCTGTCATCTGTGTTGGACTTTATGCAGAAGACTCAGACCCAGTTTGATAAAGAGATTGCCGCCACTACGAAGGAACGGTATTGGTCATCAGGGGTGGCTAGCATTCTTACGGGAGGCCACGTTGCCCAACAGTTAGGGCTACACGACTACAACTTGAAGCGTATCTATGAGTGGGCGGCTGACATGGTGATGTACTCCCGTGCTGATGTAGAAAGCCTGAAACTAGACCACGACATGATCCTTGCCGACTTCATACGGGGGCATATCAATAACATTCTGATTATTGAAGACGGGATTGATAAACGGCTAGGAATGGCTAAACCTGCTATACGGGAACCACAAAAAGAGTTAAAGATCCGTCACGAACCAGATACCAATCACACCTATATACCCGTGGAAGATTTGCGTAATTGGTGTGCTCAACGACAACTGTATTACAAGGACTTGATAGCAGATTTAAAAGCCAAAGGAATCTATGTTAAGGCAGAAAAGAAGCGCCTTGGAAAAGGTACGGAGATACCTACACCGCCTTCGTATTGCGTTGTGTTGGATGCAAGTCGTGGGCATTTCATTGATATTTTGGATACTGCACTACCCCCACAACAAGATCAAAATTAAAGGAGAACACTATGTGGAAGGCCGCACCTGAGAAAGAACCTAAGTCTGACACTCCAAAAGATGTAGTTAATCATCCCCCACACTACATGGTGGGTGGGATCGAGACCATTGACTATATGAAAGCCAAGTCTACTCCCGAAGAGTTTAGGGGGCACTTGCGTCTAACTGCACTTAAATATCTTAGCCGTGGCCCATACAAAAAGAATATGCTTGAAGACTATAAAAAGGCTCAGTGGTACTTAAACCATTTAGTAAAAGAAATGGAAGGAGTATAGCGAATGTTGTACTCACTGGACTATAAAGCACAGGGTGTTGCATATCGTAGGCTTTTAGCGGCGGTTGTAGGTATGGCGATTCAGGATGCTCAAGCAAAACCTCGTAAACTTTATACAAGCAGAAAATTAATACCTACGGATGAAGCGTTATCTGCTATTGATTTTTTATTTCGCACTGCAGACGGGTATTTAAATCTTTTGGATATAGATCCGGGACACTTTCGCAAAAACTTGCTAAATCTTATGTTTGATATGAACAGGAAAATTAGGCAGTTTGAACCAATAGGGCGTCGGAACTTTAGATACAACTACCAATGGATGTATAACAAACAAAACGCAGTAGACCTAACTAGAATTTACGAAGAAGATATGACTAAACTAGAAGAGGATAAAAAATAATGAAAAAACTTATAGCAATTTTGCTATGTGTACCGTGCATGGCGAGTGCTGAGTTTCTTACAGGAAACGATTTGCTGAGGCACATTAATAGTGAAGAAACTGTTTGGAGGATGTTTGCCCTTGGGTATGTAGCGGGGGTAAGCGATGCCCAACAGCACGTTTTTAGTTGTCCATCAATGGGTGTAACCAATGGTCAGGTTAGGGATGTGGTCAAGAGTTATCTAGAATCTAATCCCGGCATACGCCACAAGAGCGCAGATATGTTAGTTACCGATGCGCTGAAACAAGTGTGGCCTTGTGCAAACAGAAACAAAGGCAACGGAACCCGACTATAAAGGAGAAGAACAGTGGCAGTTGAGATGACCGACTTTGAGCAGGGGGTGTGGGAGTATCTGTGTTCTCATAAGAAAACCCCCGTTCAGGCAAAGACTATTGCGAAGGCATGGATCGTGAGCGAGAACAGGGTAGCCCGCACGTTAAATAGATTTGTTGAAAACGGTATTGCGGACTTAATACGTATGGGCGCCAAGAAGTTTTATAGGGTGAAAGAATGACTAAAGAATACGAATTTACACAAGATTGGTTTAAATGGGGGCCACCTTTATTTCGCGCCGCATTTGAAATTATTCCCGCCAAACGTAGGTTTTTAGAAATTGGTTCTTATGAAGGGCGAAGTACTGTATGGCTTATTGAAAACGGATTAGACCCGGGCGGCATAATTACTTGTATTGATACTTGGCAAGGTGGGGAAGAACACGATCCTAAAACTATGTGGGATGTAGAACAACGCTTCCACGAAAATATCCGCAAGGTACAAACTCTAGATTTAACCAAGAAAGTTAACGTTTATAAACAAACGTCTACAAAGGGATTGGCACATTTAATATGGAATATGCCGTCGCCTTTAGAACTGATGGATCTAATCTATATTGATGGATCTCATCAAGCACCCGATGTACTGACGGATGCGTGCATGGCATGGCAAACGCTCAAAGTAGGCGGAATTATTGTATTCGACGACTATGCATGGGGTATTGACTACCCTGTATTACACAAGCCTAAGATTGCAATTGATATGTTTACAAATATTTATCATGACAAACTACGGGTTGTTTATTTAGGGTATCAGTTGGCTATTCAAAAACTAAAGGATTAAAAATGACAGAAGAAAAACGACCGAGCATTATGATTGCCACCCCGATGTATGGGGGTATGTGTACTGGGCATTATGTAGCGGGGTTACTAGGCACTCTTAATCGTATGCGTCAGGTCAATGTGCCTGTGTACTGGGCGCAGATCATGAACGAAAGTTTAATTACCCGTGCCCGTAACGAGTTAGCCCGTTTGTTTCTTGAAAAAGAAATGGACTATCTAATGTTTATTGATGCAGATATATCCTTTGATGGGCAAGCAGTAGCCACATTACTTGCGGCTGATCGGGACATTGCCTGTGGTATCTACCCCAAGAAAGAAGTTGATTGGACAAAAGTCGGTGATGCGGCTAAGGCAGGGAAAGATAACCTACAAGACTATGGTGGCGCATTCGTTATGAATATGGTTGGGGAAGGCAAGCAAGAGACCGACACCGATGGAATGATTGAAGTGCGTCATGGTGGTACGGGGTTCATGCTAATCAAGCGACAAGTATTCCTAGACTTGATGCCCCATGTCCCAACATATAGAACGTCATCATTCAAAGATCCTAAGACAGGTGAGTACATAAAGCCTTTGACCCATGAGTTCTTTGCTACAAGCATAGATCAAACCGGAGCGTTGCTATCTGAGGATTACCACTTCTGTGAGTTATGGAGA
>JACCDP010967978.1_pt1 | contig 22834 bp, 21 predicted proteins | sample 7445841 | NCBI WGS metagenome assembly JACCDP01 (sample SAMN15323441, study PRJNA562643) | freshwater metagenome | isolation source: river surface water | place: USA:Blue River Watershed | collected 2017-08-17
GCGAGAAGGCTTCAAGGATAATCACAAGCGCGTTTACCGCGTGTACCGTGAAGAAGGGCTAAATCTAAGAAGCAAGCGACCGCGACGCTCCCGTAGTGGAGCACACCGCTTAGAGCGGGTTGATGCTCCAGCAATCAATCGGGTGTGGAGCATGGACTTTCTTCAAGATGCGCTGTTCAATGGACAACGATTTCGCATCTTGGCTATAGTGGATAACTACAGTAAAAAATGCCTTTCCCTGCTCGTAGGTAAATCTCTTCGTGGAGAAGATGTCCGCAATGAATTGACCCAAGTCTGCAAAGAGGAAAGCTGCTTCCCTGAGCGAATTCAATGCGACAATGGAAGTGAGTTCATTTCAAAAGAAGTGGATCGATGGGCCTATGAAAATAACGTCACTATGGATTTCTCCAGGCCAGGCACACCCACGGATAATCCGTACGTCGAGTCCTTTAATGGGAAGTTTAGGGACGAATGCCTATCGATGAATTGGTTTATGGATCTAGATGATGCTCGAGAGAAGATTGAGGAATTTCGTGTCGATTACAACACCGTGAGACCACATTCGTCCATCTTCGATTTGCCACCCGAAGAATTCATATATTTACATCAAACTAACCCCGAATTCTCTAGTTAAAAGGGTTACTAATAAGGGGAGCACCTCACCCGAAGAATTCATATATTTACATCAAACTAACCCCGAATTCTCTAGTTAAAAGGGTTACTAATAAGGGGAGCACCTCATCAAAAAGAGAAAATCCCTAACTTGGTGTTACTACAACCGGGGGGAATACAGTAGGTCTACAATAGCAGGAGTTAATACACTTACCTGTTTACCACGTACTTGTGATGACCGGATAGCACTTGAATAAATATTTTCGAAAAATGAGTCGACCCAGAACTATTTAAGTGTTCGTAATCACGATATTGAGACGAATCCTGCACTGCATCGGACAGGTCAACGTATTCTGAATTTTCGTGTTCCACCAAATCATTTATTAATTTCATGAATTGAATATCATCCGTCGCATGCATCTCTAAGGTCGGGGCTGTAAAAAACAAAAAATTCGAATTTGGATTTTGCTTAATCAATTCTAAATATAATTTACTAACGTCATCGAAGGAACTCTGTGGCATTTTTTTATATTGAGAGGGGCTAACATTATTAAAAGAGCCATTTTCTAATTCTAAGAACCCTCCCAAAAAATTAGTTGTTTCCAGATAACTTATAGTTAAGTACGTAAACAATCGCGGATTATTTGTGATTATAGTTTTCATTTCTCCTGTGGTCAGGCTGAAAAACCTATCTGAATAATGCATGGACCTATCAAAATCATAAGATTTCCATTGATTTCTTATAGATCTTGGAGAGATTTCAACTATAAAGTTTACGTGCCCACGTTTAATCAGTTCTCTTATTCCTGCAACGGACCACAGCGGACTTTGAGCACTGTAGGAAAAATTTTTAAACTTAGAATCACCTAAACTATCTAATATTGCCGGGTTTAAAGCAGTTTGTGGCCTTGAATCACCAATAATGACTATATCTCTAATGGTTTCAGCAGGATAATTCAATGATACTAATGCATATTTACTTACTAACGCAATAAATAGTATTGCAACAAAACTCAATGCAACAGACACTATTTTAATCCCAAATTTTTTCATTAAAATTGAAAATAAATGAATGTTTCTTCTGGCTTTAAAATATACTTTAAAATCAAATATACCAAACCAAACTTTAGTATAACGTTATGTTTGCTATAATTTGGATATTCAAGATTTCTACCTGCCCATTCAATAATCAACATTAACAAAACCAAAAAACTTGTTATCAGGGCTTGCTTTCTGCTACTATTAAAATACGGGACTTCAAATACACTCTGGTTGAAAATGCCACTTAAATAGTGTATCGCCGTCAAAAGACTGTCTGCTCTAAAAAATACCCACGCTAAAACCGTTAATAAGAATGTTGTTCCCATCTGCAATAACTCTTTAAAGCTTGGTAGCATTCTTCCTTCAGCTACCACACCAATGTTGGTTCTATTGCGCTTAAGTAATAACAGTGGTAAGAAGTATAAAGCGTTTAGTCCACCCCATACTATAAACGTCCAGTTAGCACCGTGCCAAAATCCACTAACAAAGAAGATAATGAAAGTGTTTCTAACTTTCATCCAAGTACCACCTCTACTACCTCCTAAAGGTATGTACAGGTAATCTCTAAACCATGTGCTCAATGATATGTGCCATCTTCGCCAAAACTCTGCTATGTCTCTTGAGAAGTATGGCGTTGCAAAGTTCTGCATAAGATTAAAACCAAATAGCCTTGAAGTACCAATAGCTATGTCTGAATACCCTGAGAAGTCCCCGTATATCTGGAACGTAAAGAATATGGCACCTAATAGTAACGTACTCCCATTATAGTCTTGGTAGTTGTTGAAGATAAGGTTAGCATACTCCGCACAGTTATCTGCAATCACTACTTTCTTAAAAAGACCCCATAAGATCTGACGCATGCCGTCTACTGCTTTGTCATATTCAAAGGTTCTCTTCTTATAGAATTGAGGTAAAAGATTGGTCGCTCGTTCAATTGGACCAGCAACTAACTGTGGGAAGAAACACACAAATGCTGAGAATTCAATTAGGTCATCTGTAGGCTCCAACTCCTTTTTGTACACATCAATGGTGTAACTAAGCGTTTGAAAGGTATAGAAACTGATTCCTACTGGCAGAATGATGTTTAAGCTATTGGGCTGAATATCTTGACCAAAGAAGGAGAACGCAGCAATGAAATTGTCAAGAAAGAATTTATGGTATTTGAATACCCCTAAAAAGCCCAAGTTGACAATGATACTTGTCCAAAGCAAGGTCTTTCTTATTTTTTGATTCTCTTCATTTTTTAAGCGTCGTCCAATACTGTAATCTAACAATGTACTGAATATAATTAGGCTAAGAAACCTCCAGTCCCACCATCCATAGAAAACAAAACTAGCAGCAACAATAAGCGCATTTTGCAGCTTAAGGTTGTGTTTCGTTACAAACCAATACAGAACAAATACAATTGGTAAAAAGACAGCAAAGTCGAATGAATTAAATAGCATTATATTCTAAGATGTAAAAAAATTACCACATAAGTCACTTAAAACAAAATATAGACAGCCATTTTGAGTTAAGTTCTTCAGCGCTATAGTGAGAAAAATCATCACCATTCTCAGCCATATTTTCTTCGAATCCTAACTTTAAATTTTGCCAAGAATAATCCTCATCAGGGACCAAAACCATTTTATGATAATGCCTTCTAAACAAAAATCGAGGTCCTACATGATCTGATGCATAAACTTGACAATTACATTTAATAGCTTCGACAACGACCATTGAGTAGAGCTCCTCCCACCCCTGCACTTTTCTACTCGGCAGTAATACTATTCTAGTCTTTTGCATATAACTGAAAATATCAGACCTTGGTACATAACCTAAATCTATAATATTTTCAGGTAACTCTTCACTAATAATTCCAGACCCCAACACAATAAACTTAAGGTCCGTGTATCTCTTGGCTAAATACAAAAATCTATCAAAACCCTTTTTAAAAGATTTTTCACCAATAAAACCTACATCATAAAATACCTCATTACTTTGTCTTTCTAAAATATCCGGAATATGGTGGTCTATTCCTTCTATGCGGACATCAGGATATACTACTTTTAAGTCGCTCATTAATGTGGGAGGTGTACAAACTATACAATCAACATACTTTCTTATGATCAACCTAAATATTGGGGCAAACCAAGCAAAAAAACGACCTGTGTTATGATACGGGAAACTCGTGTGATATATGATTTTCGAATTATAGAATAACTTTTGCAACGGTAATAACAACACGTTGAGATCAAAAGGCGCCAAACCATATATTGCTACATCAGCACGTTTAGGCAACTTATTAGTCAACCTTAGCGCGATCCTTTGGTTGTCACCCTTATGATACCCCAAAAGACGCCTGAAATATGGATACGATCTAAATTCTATACTCCCAGGCAAGCCATTCATATAGCTAAAGTACTTCTGACCATTTGGGTGGTAAAAAACTATCTTCATACCAGGCTTTTCACTAGTAAAAGTCATCAAACTCATTCAGCACTTTTCCTTGTCGACCAACAGTTTTAGAATCTTTGAGCCACGTGCTATTTGGAATACTGAAGCCCTTCTTTTGCCTAAACAAAATTTCCCTTGGTAAAATGTCCTGAAATGTTTTTTTTAGGATCAGTTTAAATTCACTGCCACTCACACATTGCTCATCCGTTAATGAAAATGCAATTTGAACAAGCTTTTTATTTAAAAAAGGCACCCGACATTCTATAGAATGCTGCATAGATGCTCTATCCACTTTGGTAAGAACATCATCATGCATGTAAGTGTGAAAATCTAAATAACGTAGTCTCTTATACAATGATAAATCTTTACGATAATATTCTCTGAAGTACCATAAATCATCATAATCCTCCGGTATATTGAATAGCTTTCTGAATTTTATTTTCGACCTGTAGGACATGCCCCCTAACAGGACAGAATATAACTCTAAATCCTTTAAAACAAAACGATGCTCAAGCTTGACAAGAAGGGGCTCTAAAGCTTTGATACCGCCCGCCATTCGCCATATTATGTTGAAAATGTTCGCACTAATTTTCGGATAACTATTCAGTCTCTTAAATAAACTATACCACTTATATCCTCCAAACATCTCATCAGCTCCATCACCGGTTAAAACAACTGTAGATTTTTTACTCGCTAAAGACGAGACTAAAAAGGTCGGGAAACAACTAGTATCCGCATAAGGCTCATCGAACCAATTACGTAGCTTGGAAAAATCCTCCTCAATTCTATCAGAATACTCAATTGTTTCTAGATTGGCACCGATATATCGTGAAAATAAATTAGCATAATAGCTCTCATCTGAGTTCTCAGAATTAAAGGAAACGTTATAAGTATTCAAATCTTCTCTGTATTTTTTGGCCAAAGAAATAATAATACTTGAGTCCAGCCCTCCACTAGAGAAAAAACCAACAGGAACATCAGCAACTAATTGTTTTTTAACCTCTTCTGATAAATTATTGAAAATATCTTTGATTTGATCTTCATCATTTCTGGTTCCTTCCTCAAGAGGAATACTCCAATATTTAATGATATCGTACTCGCCAGAATTCAAATTAAACTTTAAATAATTAGCAGGCCTTAATTTGAAAACATTTTTATACGCTGTCTTCGGGGATGGCACATAGAGATAAGTTAAAAAGTCAAATAGAGCTGTCTTATCCACAGTTAACTTACCATCATAATAATAAACAATTGATTTTAATTCAGATGCCCAACAAATATTACCGTCAATTATAGAATAATAAATTGGCTTAATTCCATATCTATCTCTCACAAGAAAAACATCTTTATTCTTATGATCATATATAGCAAAAGCATACATTCCATCAATTCTTTCAAGTAAATCTGTCATACCCCATTCCATAAAACCAATTAATAAAACCTCAGTATCACTTTGACTCTTGAACTTATAACCTTTAATTTCTAATTCATGCTTGAGCTCCAAATAATTGTATATCTCTCCATTTGCTATAACCATATAGTCGCCACAATCACTAACCATTGGTTGACGACCAGCATCCGATAAGTCCAATATACTTAAGCGACGATGTCCGAGGAAAAGATTACCCTCTACCACTTCATTCCACTGATCTGGCCCACGATGCTCTAGTAAATCAAGTGCCCTACGACCTCTTTCTATATCTAAATCTTTATCAAAACACCCAAATATTCCGCACATTTTATAATTTTTTAAACTTTTGCAAGGCTAAAATAGCCCATAAAATATTGTAAATAACATAGGCTAATGCAGCCCCTTGTGTTTTATAAAAAATAATTAAAGGAGCCAGGAAAATTAAATATACACATGTAACAATTATATTTATTCTGAACAATTTCTTTGGCATACCCGCCGCAAGTATTGCTGGTGCAAAAGGCATCGTAGCCACAGCAATTGAAACAGCAATAATATATATAAGGCCTAATTTATACGAATATAAAAACTCTTCACCATATGTATAGTATATTAAGTTATGTCCCAAAAGCACATAAATCAGATAAAATACAAGCGCAATTATTACAGATATTCTAACCGAATTTCTTTTCAACTTAATATGCTCTTTACGATTGCCCTCGTGCTTGATTTTAGAAAATTCAGGGAATAGCACTTGATATAATGGATCCGAAACTTGTAAAAATATTGAACTTATATCTTTAGAAATTTTATAGAATGCAACAAAAGAACTATTAGCAACAAAATGTCCCAAGGCCAAAACATCAAAATTTCGGCTCACCATCCTTACAGAAGAATCGAGATAATTATAACGAATAAAAGTAATTATTCCATCCTTTCGAAATTCATTAATATTAATTCTTGAAGAAATCACTCCGCTCAAGTAAGAACGGTTTAATCCATGTAACTTTATTATTGAATAAACTGGTAATAAACTTGATATGAAGATTGCGGTAGTATGAGCCAGTGCAAAATTCACCACACTTAGCCCACTCAAAAAGAAAATAAGAACTAGCGAAAACTTAAGCAACGCTTGTAGGAGTACAGTGTATGATAAAGTCTTATAGTCTTCATATACTCGTAAGATGCCTGTTGTAATAGTAAGAGGGTTGACAAGCAATGAGACAGCAAGTATTCTCAACACACCTAAGTATCCTGCTGGTATAGAAAAGACCAATAAAAGATATTTTCCCGTAAAGAATAATAAACTGAACCCAAGAAGGTAGACCAACACATCGAAAAAAAACAAAAATTTTATTAGCGATTTTGCTCTTTCATCTCGAATATTTGTTCTACCCACAAAGGCTACGAATGTTTGCCAAGATTGCAAAGTGCACAATCTTTCGGTAACAACAACTACGACTAAGAGTATTGCGTAATAACCAAAAACAGAAGCCCCTAGAGATCTTGTGACTAGAATACTCGATCCTAAATTCAAGACATTAGAAAAAACTGAACCAGTTAATAATATACCAGCGTTTTTAAATAAATCCCTCAATTTTTATTTATTTCTCAAGAAACTATTGTACTCTGTAGTCCATTTTTCCATCATCGCCTTCCCAGTAAAGTTTGCCTCATAATGTCGACGCGCAGCTTGTGAGTGAACACACCATTCATCTAATGGCATATTTACAAATTTCTGAACAGCAAAGTTGAAATCTTTCATTGAACCCGCAATAACGCCAGCCTTTCTATCCGAATTCACGTAATTCATTCCCGAACCTGCTACGTATAAAGTAACGATCGGTATACCATGAGCTAGGGCTTCAATTAAAACAACTCCATAGGCTTCTTGAATTGAATCACTAGCCAGTGCTACACAACGTGAACTCTCTAAAAGCCGTTTGAGTTCATGGTTAGAAACAGATCTTTCCAAACTAACGCTTGACAATCCATGTGATTCAATAAAGAATTCGATCTGATTCCCTAGCTTACCGTCGCCCACTAACTTCAGACTATATGTACACTTGTTATCTTTATAAGATTCGAGTAAATTAATGTGATTCTTGTAGCGAACGAGTCGTCCAATTACAAGGGCACATATCGTATTTCCATCACTACATCGGCTAGAGTGATCATAGTCTTTCCCTAAAGGGATTACAGAGTGACTAAGGAAAAACCTATTAAGCTTGTTACTAACATATTCATAATAGTCTTGAGAAGTAAAGACACAATGTATATTCTTTAAGCCTATAATTTTGTCTAGAATCAAAACTAACGAATCATAAAAACAATTTATTGATACGACAGAGTGAAAATGAATTATCATTTTCTCACGCCTTATTAATAACACCAATAAATATAGTGCGAGATTAGGATAATGAACATGAATTATATCATAACGCTTGTGATGTTTTACTACCCACCACAACATCTGTAAACTGACAGGCTTGGATATCCATCTTAGGGCGTCAAATTGGATCTCTTGTGCATCATGCAAGTAATCCTTCGTTTTAAATGTCAGAAATGTTTGTTCCACTCTCTTGTTAATAGACAATTGAGCACAAACACTTTCAATTCCGCCCCGCTCATAAATACCATATTTACCTATATGTAATATTTTCATTGAACTAAACTGATTAAGTTTTTAGCCCTAGATTCCAAAGAATAATCAACAGAAGTCCGAAATGCATTATCCGCTAATCTCTGCGATTCAATCGGATCAGACAAGCTTTTTATAATTGCCGCCTCCCACTCATCGATATTTTCAGGAGAAACCAGAATAGAATTACTTTCATTTAATATTTCTTTTAACACAGGAAGGTCGCTCGAAATAATTACTGAGCGACTCCTCATATACTCAAACAACTTCAAGGGACTCATCCACCTAACAGTATTGTCTCCTCCACTAGTCTTAGTATTGAACTGATAGGGCATTAATAATACTTTAAATTCAGATAGCGTTTCCATAACTATAGAATTTGGAACTCTACCATGTGCATTGATGTTGCTTGAGGAAGGGCAATATTTATTGTCATTTCCATATAGATCGAAAGTTATGTTCGGCATACGTAAAGCAAGGCTTTCTATGATTTCAATACCTCGACCTTCATAAAAACTGCCTAAATACGCAACATCACCTTGTCTTTTCAACAGATTAAGATTGCCTTCATTTGAATATTTAATGCTTATTCCATCGTGCACTATATGTGTAGATATATTCGGAAAATTTAAACAGAAATCAGAACTAAGTCCTTGACTAATGCATACTACATTTACACGGCTAATATTTAGCAGTTCGATTGCCTTAAATACAATCCTTTGACTACGCGAAAAGTTACATGTATGCAACTCTAATATGGTCTTCTTACCAAGAATCGCCGTTATAAATGAAAAAAATATATCCCTAGTATAAACTACACGGAAGCTATACAAATAGAGAAGAGCTGACAATCTATGTAAAGTTATCGAGCTATAACCGGTAGTAATGACCTTTGCTGCTTTTCGAATACCTATATTCTCCATTATATTTTCATCAAGCCGTCCTCTTTTAATAATTACAGTGACATCTTCAATGTCACTTAAAGCTTCGGCCATTTGGAATCTTTGAATAACATTGGCCCTAACATTCGGCAGGACTATATCAGTGAATACCAACCAACTCATATAAACTATTCTTTCTTGCATTCAGTGCCCTATAGTTAAAGGCTACAATCCTATGATACGGACTTTCCTGATTAGAAATATGCCTAGGATCGGATATAAAATACTCGCGAAAACTTTCCTTCAAATCATCCAATCCAATCAATTCATCCGAAACTAAAACTAATGTGCCAACGGCAATTGCTTCGTAAACAACTCTTGGACTTCCTTCATAACACGATGGATGAAACAAGAGATTCGATGATTGCAAAACCCTAAAAACATGCTCTCTTTTTAACAAACCTTTATACCGCAAATTATTCGGAATTCTTTTGAACGAACTGCTTTTTCCATACCACTCTACAGCAATATAGGGAGATAACATATTCCAAAAATACAATTTATGACTCTCAAGATTTCCAATGGACACCACTCCCCTTCTGTCTCTATTAATGTTAGAAGTTTTTATTTCAGGAATTGTATTATTAACCACCCGTATTTTAGCCTTAGAAGGCCAATTATTGACATGACTAGAGTCTTGAACGTGGACGACATGCGCTAAAACGAAACATAATTGCTCAAAACAGAAAAACCTCAAACGACGTAAGGTATATCTCCAGTTGGTCTGAACATAGCTAAAATTCTTAATCCAAATAAAACTATTTGTAACAGGACTGAAAACCAATTTTTTTCTCAATATCATTCCTGTTAACAACAAAAAAAAATGCTGAGGGTACCAAATCTCAACTATACTTATATCTTTTCTTCTTGAAATAAGGAACTTTAAACATTCAAAATGCGATCCAAATATAAGTGACGGAAACGACTCTTCAATCAAATCCCTTCTCTCGGCAACTAAATTATTTTTAGGAATAACTGTAACTAACATCTTTTTGTGAAAACAATAAACATAAAGTTGCAAGTTGAAAATTACCTAGGCCAGGTTCTAGAGACCAAAGAATAATCACTATCCAAAATAAGGACGAACTAGTATTTATCTTACTTTTAATTAGAAAAAACAACACTGTAAAATAAACGCCCCCATATCTCGAAATCAAATCTAATAATATATTGTGGTAGCTCTTTCCTACATAAACGAAAGGATGATACAAGGAACTATTGGATAAATCAACAAAGCCTTTAAGGAGTTTAAAGTCGCCAAAAAAAAGACTGAATGAACTTACTGATTCTACATAATATGCCCAAAGTGAAAATCTTACCATTGCAGTAGGAGCAAGCGATGCCAATGGAATGATAAGTTGCTCGTTTTCCAACAAAATCTTGTATATTAGTAAGATAATAATAGACGATAATAATAAGAAAGACTTTAGAGAAAAATAACGGTTGAAAAAATATCCAATGATTATGGCTACCATCGCTGAATTAGAACTAAATTCAAGCGCTAACCAAGATAATGCCAACACAAATAATAACAAAAATTTTCTTCTCTTTAATCTTGAACTAATTAACCCAAAGAGTAATACAATCAACCATCCTGAAAAGTTCTCATTATTTGTATGAAAAAATAATAAAATAAAGATAGAAAAGCCCAATAGGACAATGTCAGTTTGCCTAAGCTCTGCTTTTTTCATTGCTACAAAAAACAAAAGAAAATCCAGAATTTTAAAGGCCTCAAAAATCCAAAAAGCTTCATTGGAAACGAAAAATACTCTCGAAGTATATACAAAAGTAACGAACAAAAGAGCGATATTCCTTCTAGAAAATCTCTTTTCTCGCTCGAATAGTAGTCCCGCACTTACAGGCAGTTGTATTCCGAAACTATACAGTGCAATAAAAATTAGTGAAAAGTATCCTCTAATCGACACTATAAAAGCGCTTTAATTCTTCCTCTCTAGCGTATAGATTTTCTTCGTATTGAGATACAATAGCTCTAAAATGATGATCTTTTAGCGACACAACATCCCAATTATCAATGACATACTGTAAGCCACACTGATCAGAAACCAAATCCTTGTGAGCGTTGAAAGAATCAATTATTACAGGAACCGAAAGACTAAGCGCCAATTTAACTATTATTGGATCTGCGTCCAATTGTCTAGAGGGATAGACTAATAGCCGCGTCCTAGCCACAAAACTCATAATAGTTTCCTTGTCCTTTACCCAACCTCGATCCTCAACGTATGAGTTACTCTTAAGAGGCCCCGCCCCTAGCGAAACTGCTCTTAACTTCGGATTTGTTTGAGCGAGTTGTATGAACCGATCGTAACCCTTATCAATACTATACCTGCCTACAAACAACAAATCGATATCCTTTTCAACTTTTAACTCTAGAAATGGGAATGTCCTAATGTTAGGGATTATTTCTCCCTTATATGGTTTCATTACACTCTTACTTAAGGGAGAGAGAAAGCGAAAAGCATGAAAACTTGGCCGGGTGATGAACTGATATGATTTTTTAAGCTTACTGTAACCACAATTAGTAGAATAACATTTCAACGAATATCCTTGCACTTTACAAGGCTTGTTTTCATTGCTGTTATAGAGGCTTTTGGCAGGACATATATATCCATAATCATGTACCACGTGCAGTACATTACGATACATAGTTATGATTTTAAGTACAGGAAAACTACTATATGTATGAACAATAATCTTTTTTGAGAAAAAAGACCAGTATAGCAAATATATATTCTTCCAAAGAATCGAAATAAAATTAGCCTTTTTCTGGCAAACATACTTCATGTTATTATTGGCACCTAAAATACTTGATTCTAACAATGCTATCTCTCCCGCACCGCCCCTCGAAGGCAAATAATCATTTACTATTAAAACCATCTATTCTTGAAATCACTCAATAATACTTGTAGAAATTGTCTGTCAAGTGGTAATATTCTTTCTATAAAACCTATACCTTCAAAATTGAACTCCTTATGGCAAGATCTTTTACTGGTTAACAAGATATTGAAATATCCTTGCTCTTTGGCGATATCAATTAGATCTGAGGTTACCATATCATGACTTCCGAATGGTAAGCTCAAGCAATATTTATCTATCCTCAAAAAATTTTGTTCAATAAATTCCCTAGACAAAGCTATCTCATCTTTCAAGTCTTGCTTACTGAGCATTCCACAGTTTAAGTGACGGTGAGTATGATTACCAATTGTCACAAACCGATAATTATTTAGGTCTTTCATGGAAACTGGTACTCCCAATCTAGAGTTCAATCCATAAATTTCCGTGAATTCTCTGATATCATTCCAAATTCGAATCTGATCTTGATAAGATTTTGACTCCTTATACAAATCTTTAAATCGATATTGATATTTGTCGTTAAAATCAAATAAGTGCGAATTTCGTTCTATTTCATTCACAGCATCTCGCCAAAAATAATTCTCGGTAATGAAATAACTACTGACATAAACCGTACTTGGTATTCTTTGTTCTTCAAGCCAATCTAAAGCTAATCGGATTCCTTGCTTTCCGTCATCAAAAGTGAGTACTACACCATTCTGCCCATTCAAAAATTGGTTTAGCGTTATTATATCGGTCCACTTTCGAAGTTGCTGAACAAAAGTTTTAAATTCATTCAATGTGATTGAGTCGTAGTTGGACGCCCACTTTTTGCCTATGTCATGAAAGAGTAGAATACTTCTATATCCCATTGAAAAATTTTCTAAAAAATCTCCATATTTGATATGCATCAAAATCAAAATTTGACTTGTACAAACCTTTGGTATCCGAATTGACATCTCCTGTATCAAAAGAAAATACTTCCAAGTTACTTACATATTTTGCAGAAAGTTCTATTGCTTCGCAGTTGGCAGTAAAGTAATTTGATTTTTCCCGAACATAAACTCGATTCAATATTTTTCCATTATCAATACTCTCGTCTAACAAATGAATAGTTGCACCGACATTTCGATAATCAGCTCTCAAATATGCCCAAAAATTACTGTGTCCACCCCGATAATTTGGACTAATTCCTGTGTGAATATTTATTGCTGCTCTCTTCGCTAATACATATATGCTTTTTGAAATTAACCTGGTGCCAAAAGACACAATAATTTCGGGCTGGAACTTTTGAAGTAAATTTTTGGAATCCTGTGAATTAATATTTAATTCAATAATCGAAGACTTTAGATTAGCTGGCCATGGCCCAGCATATTCCTTAAAATAAGCACTTTCTACGATGGATTTAACTCGTTTTAATTTATTCTCTTGATCTCCAAATATATATCTAAAAAAGTGAAATTTAATTTTTTTGAGTAGTGATACTCTTTTGAATATTCGACGATTTCTATTTTTCGTATCGATAATTATTAATACCTCTTGATTCGAATTAATCGCCATTTCCACGAAGGCTTTGTGACGCAAATTTGGACCAATCAGAAATGCAACTTTTTTCATTAAACCAATACTACTTTCCAATACAAAAATAATCAAACCCTATTTCCGCTAGGGTTTCTCTGCGGTAGAGGTTACGTCCGTCGAACAAGACCTTGCCGTTCATAGCCTCGGCAACCTTGTCCCAATCCGGCACGCGGAATTCTGTCCATTCCGTGATCAGTGCCAGCGCATCGGCACCTTCTGTTGCTTCGAGGTAGCTGTTACAGTAGGTAATGCTATCGCCGAGCTGGTGCTTCGCTTCTTCCATAGCTACCGGGTCGTAGGCACGAACGTTCGCGCCAGCGCTGGTCAACAGGTTGGAGATGACTACGGACGGTGCCTCACGCATGTCGTCGGTATTAGGTTTGAAAGACAGCCCCCAGAAAGCAATGGTCTTGCCTTCGAGCTTGCCACCGAAGTAGGCGTTAATCTTATTGTAGAGCACACTTTTTTGTGTATCATTGACTTGTTCTACGGCTTCCAAGATGCGCATGGTGTGGCCGTTTTCGCGCCCGGTACGGGCCAGGGCCTTGACGTCTTTTGGGAAACAAGAGCCGCCATACCCAATACCTGGGTAGATGAACTTGTTGCCGATGCGCGGGTCAGAGCCGATGCCCTTACGTACCCAGTTCACATCTGCGCCCATTTTCTCACACAAATTGGCAATGTCGTTCATGAATGAAATCTTCGTAGCCAACATGGCGTTCGCGGCATATTTGGTCATCTCTGCGGAAGGGATGTCCATAAAGATCACCGGGTGACCGTTTAAGGTGAACGGACCGTAGAGCTTGTCCAATATTTTTTGGGCCTGCTCGCTGTCCACACCCACCACAATACGGTCGGGCTTCATAAAATCTTCAATGGCCGCGCCTTCTTTCAAGAACTCAGGGTTAGAGGCGACGTCAAAGCCGAATGCGGCCCCACGAGTTTCTAATGTCGATGCCACGGCGCCACGTACCTTTTCAGCTGTGCATACAGGAACAGTGGATTTAGTGATGACGACAAGGTAGTCTTCCATGCATTGCCCAATAGATTTTGCTACGGCGAGCACGTATTGCAAATCCGCAGAACCGTCCTCTCCTGGAGGTGTTCCCACAGCGATAAAGGCTGCAGAGGAGCCTTTGATGCCTTCGGCAAGGTCGGTGGTAAAGTGTAATCGGCCCTTTTCAAAGTTGCGGAGAACGATGTCCTTTAGTCCAGGCTCGTAAATGGGGAGAATGCCGTTTTTCAGGCCTTCGATTTTCTTCTGATCTATATCGGATCAGCGGATATTTCTGGGGAGCGGAGGATTTAAGCAAAGATATTCCCAAGCCTGAAGAGGAAGAATTTGGTGTCGGTCACCAAGCCTACGTATCCAGTTCCAATGACTGTAATCTTCATGCTTTTAGTCTTATTTAATTTTAGTAATTAACAATAAAGACCCGCAACTTCATCTAGTTTATTTCAATCTACACAAAACACATTGATTGTAAAACGGATTTCTACCCTTAATTAACAATGATATCACCTCGCTAAAGAAAATGCGGTTTAATGCAATTTTTACTGGTAAATGATTTTCTTGGCTTACTACTTCGAATCCATTAAATTCCAAAAACTCTTTGAATTCGCCTGATGTCCATTCGCGGACATGAACTGGATTGGGTGAATTTAAACTGTCTTTACCTCTAAGTTTTTCTCTGTCCGGGGTTGAAAGCAACACGAGTGTTCCCTTTCCTGCAATTTTCTTAATGTACTCTAGCAAAGACTCCGGTTTCAACAAATGTTCTATAACATCACTTGATATTATTAAATCAACCCCTCTCAGGTGTTCTAGATTCTGAGGATTCTCGATATCATCTGTCAGCCAGTTACCAAAATCATACTGAGATTTACAATAGGAGATTGCACTAGCTTGATCAACACCAAAGATTTCTAGGTGAGGATATGATTTATTCAAACTAACCAACTTGGTGCCTGGACCGCAACCAATGTCAACAATTTTTTTTGCTTTTATTCCCGATAATATATTCTTTACTTTTTTATAGATACTATGTTGATAGTATTTTGATTTGTAAATGCGACTTTTATCCCAATATTCTGCACCAGATACTGCGTCTAGCGTTACATTTACTTCATTGGGCACATATCCATGCGGTAAAAAATAATTATTTTTCATGATGTTTACTTAAAAAATTAACCGTTTCAACTAAGCCCTGATAAAAATTAATAATCGGCTTATATCCTAAATATTTTTCTGCTTTTTGCGTTGACGCCATTGAGTGCTTAACATCTCCAGGTCGCTCTTCGCCGTTAATTACCCTAATCTCGGTTTTAGTAATTTTTTGTAATGACTTGACCAGAGTATTCAAGGAAATCCTATCACCACATGCGGTATTATATATTTGATTTAGAGAGTCTTTCCTCTTTGTAAACAAGGCAAGTTCATTCATAAGTACAACATTTTTTATGTATGTAAAATCTCTAGATGTTTCGCCGTCGCCGTTGATAGTAAGGTGGTTTCCTTCCAAAAACGCTTTAGAAAAAATTGGTATTACGGCAGCATATGGATTATCCGGACTCTGCTTAGGACCAAAAACATTAAAATATCTAAGCCCTATCCAATTCATGCCATATGATTTGCCAAAAACATCAGCAAATTGTTCAATAGCTGCTTTAGTTACGGCGTATGGACTAAGTGGGTTTCCAATGTTTTCTTCAACTTTAGGAAGGTCTGGGTGGTCGCCATAAGTACTAGAGCTAAAAGCAAGAATGATTCGTTCAACCTTATGCTGAACAGCAGCGTACATCAAATTTACGGTTCCTAAAATATTCACTTCGGTGCTCTGCATAGGATTCTCTATGCTACGCGGAACTGAACCTAATGCTGCTTGATGGGAAATCTTATCAATTCCTTCACAGGCCTTTAAACAAGTGTTGTAGTCTCTAATATCCCCTTTGATAAATTCAAACTTCGGATGATCAAAAAACTCTTCGATATTTTCTATGTAGCCGTTACTAAGATTGTCCAAAACTCTTACCAAACCTACACGGTCATCTTCAAGAAAATGCTCTACGAGGTTTGAACCAATGAATCCTGCCCCACCAGTAATTAGTAAATTAATTTTTTTATCCATTATAAACGCGCATCTACAGTATCAATATTTAGAATCCCTTTAACATCATAAAGAATTCCGCTGTCAACCAAATGGTTTCGAAATTCTTTGTTTAAAAATTCATTGTGTGCCACGGTTAAAATTACTGCGTGATACTTTTTATCAAGGTTTTCTATAAGATCAAATCCAAATTCCGACTTCACCTCTTTCGCATCCGCCCATGGGTCATATACATCAACGTTCACATTGTAGGATTTAAGCTCTTCATAGACATCGATGGCGCGCGTGTTTCTAATATCCGGACAGCTCTCCTTGAATGTGATACCAAGCATCAGGACATTGGACCCGAGAACTGGAAGAGAACGCTTCATCATAAGTTTCACTACTTCACCGGCTACATATTTACCCATATCGTCATTCAGTCGGCGGCCGCTTAAGATAATTTCTGGATGATAGCCTGCTTCTTGAGCTTTTTGAGCTAGATAATACGGATCCACCCCTATACAGTGACCACCAACTAACCCTGGTTTGAACGGAAGGAAATTCCATTTAGTTCCTGCGGCTTCTAGAACAGAATGGGTATCGATATGAAGCTTATTAAAAATCTTAGCTAACTCATTGACAAAAGCAATATTTATATCGCGTTGACTGTTCTCAATTACCTTAGCTGCCTCGGCAACTTTAATGGTTGGAGCCAGGTGCGTCCCAGCAGTAATCACTGATTTATACAGGTCATCTATCACTTTCGCTGCCTCAGGAGTTGATCCTGAAGTCACCTTCAAAATCTTCGTCACCGTACGTTCTTTATCCCCTGGGTTGATTCTTTCTGGCGAATACCCTACAAAGAAGTCCTCGTTGAACTTTAACCCGGAGACCTGCTCAAGGACTGGAACACACTCATCTTCTGTCACCCCTGGATATACGGTACTTTCATAGATAACGTAATCCCCTTTTTTCAAAACTTTACCTACGCTCTCTGAAGCTTTAATAAGCGGCGTAAGCACTGGGCGTTTATTTTTATCTGTTGGAGTTGGAACCGTAACCACATAAAAGTTTGAAGACTCAATATCTCCAACCGCCGTTGTACAAAACAAACCCTTCCCGTTTTTCTCGGTTGAGACCAAATCTGACGCTATAACTTTTTTCAAATCCTCATCCTCGACCTCGAGCGTACGATCATGACCGTTCATCAGTTCGTCTACACGGGGACCGTTGATGTCAAAACCTACTGTAGGATATTGTTTCGCAAACTCAACTGCGAGCGGCAAACCCACATATCCTAGTCCAATAACTGCTATTTTCTTTTTCATTTAATCATAATGTCACAGTCATGTCCTGTGTTTGTTTTTCGTTGTTGTTTACTGTTAAAGTTGCCTGCAACCGGGCAATTATTCCCCAATGAGCTTTAGCACGTTTTCATGACCCTGAGTCCTAAAAGAAGCTTCGTCTTCAAAAACACTGATCCTCACTTTTCGATCCAATTCCTCCTCAGCGCGCTTGGTAAGTCGGACTAAATACTCATTATCCACGTCGCCTACAATTGCCACCTCGATCGTGCCGGTATCAAGTCCCTTTGCGTAGTCGCCCACTACATATGCAGCGATTAATTCCCCCACCTGGTCCAGTACCCGCTCAATTAGCTGGTCAAAGCCCATGTGCTTGGATACCAACCCACAGAGCTCTCTGTAAAACGGATTTTGGATATTGGGGCGATACAGCACCTTTTGCCCGTCCTGCATAGCCACAATAAGCCCCGCGTCGTGCAATTTACCAAGCTCGATGCGCACAGAATTCGTGCTTTCGTCAAACTCCTGGGCAAAGCCCCTTAAATGCCCTTGGGCCTCGGGGTGGCTAAAGAGTTTTAGAAGGAGCTTCAGCCGGGTTTTGCTGGTAATTAGCGCAGAGAGTATAGCGAGGTGCGGTTTTTAAGGTTTGTCGTTGGGCCAAAGCGACCACTTGGTACGGCTTCGCCCGGTCACTCACATTGAAGACTTCAAGTGAGTAAATAACTTGAACACAAAGTACGGGACCAAATCCAGAATTAGGCAACTTGAACCTGAAAACTTTTGGGCAATGATTCCCACATTCTGCGCAAACACTCTTTGTGCGTGACCTTAGGCAACTATAAAGCGTTCAATGCAAGCTGTACTCCGTAATTTTACCCCATGAACGAAGCCCCACGCCCCGTCGATGACGACGAAATCACCCTGACCGACATCTGGATTAAACTCCAAGAATGGTCCGCCTATCTGTGGACGAAAAAAGTTTTGATTATCGGGATTTCTATTCTGTTTGCCGTTGGGGGATACTTCAAGGTCAAGCTCGCCCAACCTACCTACACCGCCACACTTACCTTTTCGCTAGAGCAAGGCGGCGGTAAAAGTTCACTCTCAGGCTTAGCCTCACAATTTGGATTCTCTATGGGCGGCGACGGTGGCGGAATGTTTACCGGTGAAAATGTTCTCACCCTGATGAAGAGCCGCCGCATGGTACAGGACGTCCTTTTGAGTCCTGTAGAAATCGAAGGCGATAGTGTCCTTTTGGTCAATCGGTTCGTTCAAACACTACCTGAATTAAAAGAATCGTGGGATAGCCTTGGTCTCTATCCAGTTCAGGCTAACAAGCAATTTAATCGCACCCAAGACTCCGCAATTGGAGTTGTCTACGCCATGGTGTCTGACAAGGCACTGGCCGTAACCAAACAAGATGAAGCCTTGAGCTTTGTCACCTTGAGTTATTCGGGGCATGACGAGGCCTTTGCTGGTGCTTTTGTCGAGGAGCTCACCGCACGAGCCACCGAATTTTACGTTGAAAGTAAAATGGCCAACAGCCACGCCAACATCTTCAAACTCGAGCAGCGAGTAGACTCTGTATCTGCTGAGTTACAAGCTGCCATGGTAGGCTACGCCTCGGCCCAAGACCAAAACTCCTTTACCGTGCAGAGCACGGCCAAGGTGCCCTCGGTGCAAAAGCAGATGAGGGTTACCATGCTGACTACGCTGTACGGTGAGCTTGTTAAGAACCTCGAGCTGTCCAAAACCATGGCCGCCCGCGAAGAGCCCCTAATCACTATCATTGATCGCCCCCACTACCCCTTGCGAGTGCGTGAGTCCAAACTAAAGTCTGCCTTATTTGGCGGCGTCATTGGGGGATTCTTGACAGTACTCTTCTTTGCAGGCCGTGAATTCTTGCGCGACCTGAACAAGCAGGCCGAGGTGCAAAAGAAGGGCGCTTAAAGTTTAGTTTTCGTTTTTGGATTCTACTACTCCTCGTGCAGGAGTTGCGTCTTCGTGACGTCCACACTCACCTTGACCTGCAGGGCTTCCAGGTAGAGTTCTAGCTTGGTTCCGCGCTGTTCGAGGACCGTGGCTTCGCGGCCCTGTAGGGGTCCGCTTTGAACTTTGATTTGGGTTCCGGGCTGATAGGCCTCAACGATGATGGCCTTGTAGTCAAAGTCGTTGAGCCAGCGCTTGAGCGTGGCGATTTCTTCGTCGCGCACGACCGCGGGGCGCTTGTTCCAAAAGAGGAAGCGCACGAACCCCGGCGTGAAGTACACCGCGTCGCGGCGCTCTGGCTCCAGGTGAACGAAGATGTGGCTGCTGAATAGGGGCTGGTCGATCCACTTGGTTCGGTCGCTCCAGCGGCGCTTGACGCGCTGTGTGGGGCAGTAGACCTCAAAGCCCTTGGCGGCGAGCTGATCGGCAAGCTTTTTTTCCCAGCGGGGCTTGGTGTAAATGACGAGCCACGCCGCAGCACTTGAGGCGCTAGGGCGTGGGGTCGACAGTTTTGGATCAGGCATCGCGCTGATTCCGACTTAGATGTTGTTTAGCGTGTGAGAAGCACGTACATCGTCGCGAAGCTCGTAAGTGCCGCTGTAACCGTAGCCACAGCCTGGTTCATGTCAAAGGGCTTCTGCTCGCGTCGTTGCTTCTCTTCCTTGACCTTGTCAGACTTGAGGGCGATGTGGATGGTGCCGCCTTTTTTGACCGTGGGGTAGTCTTTGAACAAACCAAAGTTCTTGGTCTTGTCGACCTTGCCGTTGGGGTACTCGACATAGAGTGCCTTCTTGTCGGCCTTCTTGGCAAAGCCTAGGGCGTATTCGCTCACGTAGCGGCGCGCCGAGCGGCGGTACGTGTAGGGCACGTTGATCTCGACCTTGTCAGCGTTCTCGTAGTACTTGTGGCCGGTGCCGACGATGCTCACAAGGTTGTCGACGCGGGGAATCTCGATGCGGTCGCCCGGCAGCAGCACGTAGTTAAAAGGCGACTTGGTTCCACGCACGGCCTTTTGCAGGTTGACGACGATGTTGGGGGCATTCTCGCGCAGCAGCTGGGCGTTGCGAATGTCGGCATAGCGGGTAGGTCCGCCCGCGCGGCCCATCAGGTTGCTCAGCTTCTCGTCGCGCGCCATAATCGCATAGAATCCAGGGTACTGCACCTCGCCGCCGATGTAGACCATCTGCTGGAGCTTGTACTCGGGGATTTCGCGCACGATGATCTGGTCGTAGGGCTGCAGGGCAAAGTTTAGAGCCTCTGACTGCACGGTCAGGTCGCGGCTCAGTTCGCGCGGCACCTCGGTGAGGAGCGCGGTGGTGCGCACCTGACGGTTGGTGCCCTTCTGGAATTCGCTGAAGGCGTTGAGGCGGCTGACCTCCACCCGCGAGTAGTCGGCGTTGGGCAGGAGTCCGCCCGCGAGGCGCAAGGCGTCGCCCAGGGTCATGCCCTCGGCAAAGGCGGTATTGACGGCGTTGCGCACCGCACCGTCAACACTGATGTTGAGGCCCTTGTCGTAGTCGGGCTTGGCCACGATGGTGATCTTGTCTTTGTTCTGCAGCACAGGGCTGTTGGCGGCGCTCAGGTCAAAGGGAATGAACTCGCGGGTGAGGTCGGGCTTGGTACGCGTCAGGTAGGCCTTGTCGAGCACCACGTCGGGCAGGAGTCCGCCAGCGTTGGCGATGGCTTGGTTAACGGTCATACCGAGGCGGTAGGCCATACGCTGTGGCAGGTAAACGGCGCCCTCTACTTCTAAGTATTCGCTGATGCGGTCGGTGATTTGGGCAATGGCTACCTGGTCGCCGCGCTCGAGCTTGGCCTTGGCAAAGTCGGCCGCGGGCACGTCGATGAGCTGGTATTCCTTGCCGGCCACGCGCTTGATCTGCATCTTGTCACGGTAGGCGTCGGGGGCGAATCCGCCCGCGAGCTCGAGGAGGTTGGCGAGGTTCTCGTTGGCCTTGAGCTCATAGATCATGGGGCGCTGCACGGCGCCGCCGATTTGCACGAGGCGCTCGGCCATGCCCACGGCGATGTAGTCGTTGTCCTGCAGGTAAAAGTCCAGGCGGCTGTCGGGGTAGAGCATGAACTCATAGACGTCGAGGGTCTTGACCACCTTGCCGTCGCGCATGATTTTGATGGCGCGCAGGGTTCCGAGGTTGGTCGGGCCGCCCGCCGCCATGAGGGCGTTGAAGGCGGTGTTGATGGCGGGAAGCTTGTAGCTTCCGGGGTTTTGGACCTCGCCCACCACGTTGACGGTGAGGGTGCGGCTGGTGGCCAGGGTGAGGTTGAACTGGTTGCTGCCAAAGTCGATGCGGCGGCTCAGCATGCCCTTGACGAGCTTGGTGGCCTCTTCAAAGGGTACGCCGCGAAGCTGGAGCTTGCCCATGCCCTCCATGGTGATGAAGCCGCGGCTGTCGACCGTGTAGGTGTTGTTAAAGAAGGCGGTTCCGTAGGCACTCACCCCGATCACGTCGCCCTCGCCGAGGATGTAGTTGCTGGGGGCGGCGATGTCTTGGCTGCGCTCAAAGATTTTGAGGTTGCCGTTGCGAAAGAGCTGCTGGCCATAGATGGTGGCGGGGCCGGCAGTTTGGGCGGCGTTGGGGTCTTCTTTGCCTGCCTCAGCCTTAGCCTTGGCATTTTGGGCGTCGTTCTGCTCGGCTACCTCGGTGTCGACGGCCTTGGTGGGGGCGGCTACGCCCGCGGTCTTAGTTTGGCCACCGCCGTTGAGCTTAGCTACGCGCTCCTTGAACTTGGCGGCTTCGCCAGCGGGGAGTCCCATGCCGAGGGCGAGTTTTTCGCCGTCTTCGATGCCGAGGCCGCGGGCTTGGCCTTGGTTGAGGATGTTGCGAATTTCGCTGTCGCTAAGGTTGTCGACCTTGATGCCGCTAAGGTCTTGGGCAGAGAGGGCGGCGCTGAGCGCGAAGGCCAAAACGGCCAGAATA
>JACCDP010432502.1_pt1 | contig 22825 bp, 23 predicted proteins | sample 7445841 | NCBI WGS metagenome assembly JACCDP01 (sample SAMN15323441, study PRJNA562643) | freshwater metagenome | isolation source: river surface water | place: USA:Blue River Watershed | collected 2017-08-17
CGAATGCTCAACATCGCATCGCAGAACTTATCCAATTCTTCCTTGCTCTCACTCTCTGTTGGCTCCACCATCAACGTACCCGCCACTGGGAAACTCAACGTAGGCGCATGGTATCCGTAGTCCATCAAACGCTTGGCGATGTCTTCCGCTTCTACATGACAGGCCTTGAATTTACGGGTATCCAAAATCATCTCGTGGGCCGCAAATCCGCTGGCACCTTTGTACAACACAGGGTACTCAGATTCCAAACGCGCCTTGATATAGTTGGCATTCAAAATCGCATATTTCGTAGCATTTGTTAAACCAGCACCACCCATCATCTTGATGTAAGCATAGCTGATCAACAAAATACTCGCACTACCCCAAGGTGCTGCGCTCACCGCGTGCATGGCCTTTTCAGGACCCATGTTCACCACGGCATGACCGGGCAAATAAGGGGCCAAGTGCTTGGCAACACCGATCGGACCCATACCAGGACCACCACCACCGTGAGGGATACAGAACGTTTTGTGCAAGTTCAAGTGGCATACATCGGCACCAATCATACCAGGCGATGTTAAACCAACCTGCGCATTCATGTTCGCACCATCCATATACACCTGTCCACCATTTTGGTGAATGATATCTGTTAACTCAGTGATCGCCGCTTCAAAAACACCGTGCGTACTTGGGTAAGTCACCATCAAACAAGCCAAATTATCTTTGTATTGCTCGGCCTTCGCGCGAATGTCTTCAACGTCGATGTTTCCGTTTTCATCACATTGCGATACCACCACTTGCATACCCGCCATCACCGCCGAAGCAGGGTTGGTTCCGTGTGCACTTGAAGGAATCAAAGCGATGTTTCTGTGCGATTCGCCGCGATCCTTGAAATATTCACGAATCACCATCAAACCAGCATACTCACCTTGAGCACCAGAGTTTGGCTGCATACTCATGGTATGGAAACCGGTGATTTCGCTCAAATCTTTATTCAACTCCTCGATGATCTCCATATAGCCCTTGGCCTGATCCATCGGAATGAATGGATGCAAACTGTTGAACTCGGGCCAAGTTACAGGAATCATCTCCGTGGTTGCATTCAACTTCATGGTACAGCTACCCAAAGAAATCATGGAGTGACACAAACTCAAATCTTTGGCCTCCAACGATTTGATATAACGCAACATCTCATGCTCAGAATGGTAACGATTGAACACCGGGTGAATCATGAAATTGCTCTCACGCAACAACGCCGCTGGCAATTTGTGCGATACTGAACCCTCGGGCTTAGCCGCAGCACCTTCAATGGCGCGGGCAAAAATGCTCACCAATTTCTCTACGTCGGCCATGGTTGTGGTTTCGTCTACCGAAATACCCACAGTACCCTGCTCGTAACGCAAGTTGATACCCTCTGCCAAAGCCAATGTTTGAATGGTTTCTGTGCGAGGTACGTTTACCAAAATGGTATCAAAGAAATGACTGTGTTGCAAACTGTATACGCCGTTGCCGGTTTTTACGATCGCATCGCCCAAAGAAGCCGCCAAGGCATGAATGCGCTGAGCGATTTTCTTCAATCCTTCTGGACCGTGGTACACGCCGAACATACCCGCCATGATACTCAACAAAACCTGCGCGGTGCAGATGTTTGACGTAGCGTTCTGACGTTTGATATGCTGCTCACGGGTTTGCAAAGCCATACGCAAAGCGCGATTGCCCTCGGCATCAATGGATACACCAATGATACGACCTGGGATAGAACGCTTGAACTCGTCTTTGGTTGCGAAGAACGCCGCATGCGGTCCACCAAAGCCCAATGGCACACCAAAACGCTGGGTGTTACCCACCACGCAATCAGCACCAAAATCACCAGGAGGTGTCAACAAGGTCAAGGCCATCAAATCCGAAGCAAAACAAGTCTTCACATTCGCCGCCTTACAAGCCGTTACAAACGCACGGTAGTCTTCTACGCTACCATCCGCATTGGGGTATTGAACCAACGCACCAAAGAAAGAAGCATCAGGGGTAAACGTTTTATAATCACCACGCACAATCTCGATCCCAATGGGTTCAGAGCGGGTAATCAAAATATCCAAAGTTTGGGGGAATACGCTGTTGTCTACGAAGAAACGGTGCGCCGCACTCTTCTTGTCCAACCCGTAAAACATATTCATCGCCTCAGCAGCCGCAGTACCTTCATCCAACAACGATGCGTTCGCCAACTCCATGCCGGTTAGGTCGATCACCATCGTTTGGTAGTTCAACAAAGCTTCTAAGCGACCTTGGCTAATCTCTGCTTGATAAGGCGTGTACTGGGTATACCATCCTGGGTTTTCCATGATGTTACGCAAAATCACACCGGGTGTGTGGGTATTGTAATAACCCATACCGATGTAGTTTTTATAGGTCTTGTTTTTCGCCGCCTTCTCACGCAACATCGATAAAAATTCAACTTCGCTCATGGGTTCGCCTACCGACAATGGTTTCGGCAATCGGATGTTCGCCGGAACTACTTGATCGATCAACTCATCCAAGCTCTTGGCACCGATGGTTTCGAGCATGGCATTCAAATCACTTTGTCTTGGACCGATGTGGCGATCGGCAAACGACTCCGAATAAAGGGCGTTGAATTGGTTCATAAGTATGCAAATTTAACGTTTCCCCATTCAATTCGATAGGATAAAACCCCATCAATTTGCGATTTTTTCCTCTTTTTTAGCACAACCTTGCACAAATACCTTTCATCGCGTTGCGAAACAACTACCATCGCGTTAACATTCCCTCCTCCGCATAACTATAATGTAAGTGTCCGGCAATAATCACATGGTCAATGATATGGATATCCAGCAACTTCCCCGCTTTGCAAAACTGTTCCGTCAATCGATCATCGGCCTCAGAAGGTCTATCGTTTCCCGAAGGATGATTGTGACTCAATACCAAAGCACTCGCCCGCAACTCCAACGCCCGTTTAAAAACCAAACGCACATCCACCACAGTGCCCGTCATGCCCCCCACACTCACACATTCCAAACGCAAAATCCGGTTGGCACGATTCAAATACACCACGTAAAACGACTCCACAACCGTATCCATAAACAGCGGTCGCAATACCCCCACCGCATCTTGTGGGTTTCGAATCTGTTTAGTGCGCGCGTCGTCGATGGCCCTGCGCCTTCCCAACTCCAATGCTGCCGATAACGTAGCAACACCCGCCGCTCCCAGTCCGTCCACCAGCAATAATTCCTCCGGCGTCATCTGTCCCAAACTCCGCAGATCCCCCGCGCAATGCTCCCATAACCGGGTTGCCAAGACCTGTGAATGCTCCGATTTTCGACCGTTACCCAAAACCAATACCAGCAGTTCGCTGTTATCCATGGCAGTTTTTCCCTGATGTAAAAATTTGTTTTGCAAAATTTGCAAATCCACCCCGCTTGTCGTCCTTTTTCTCATTGTTGATAAAATTTTAATCATATATTTGACAATTATATAAACAATTTCACTAGTTTTGAATTCATTGAAAGCAATTAATCGGTTATTTAAATAGATAGTTATGAGCAAACAACAAGAAAAAATGAAGGCCCTGAAGCAAACCATTGAGCGTTTGGAAAAAACGTATGGTAAGGGCGTTGTGATGAAGATGGACGATACGCGTAGCGTAGCCGTGGATGTCATTTCTACCGGATCATTCGGTTTGGATTTGGCCCTTGGCGTGGGTGGGTTTCCTCGGGGTAGAATTGTAGAAATATACGGTCCTGAAAGCAGTGGTAAAACCACCATCGCCCTGCATACCATCGCCGAAGCACAAAAAAAAGGAGGCATCTGTGCATTCATCGACGCAGAACACGCATTCGATAAATTGTATGCCGAAAACTTGGGCATCGATACCTCTAACCTACTTATTGCACAACCTGATGACGGGGAGCAGGCTTTGGAAATTGCCGACAACCTTATCCGTTCCGGCGCCATCGATGTGTTGGTGGTCGATTCAGTAGCCGCCCTGGTGCCAAGAGCAGAAATCGAAGGTGATATGGGCGATAGCAAAATGGGTTTACATGCCCGTTTGATGAGCCAAGCCCTGAGAAAACTTACCGGTACCATCAGCAAAACAGGTTGTATCTGTATTTTCATCAACCAGCTGCGCGAAAAAATCGGTGTGATGTTCGGTAACCCCGAAACAACCACCGGTGGTAATGCCCTGAAATTTTATGCCTCTATCCGTTTGGATATTCGCAGAAACGCCCAAATCAAAGACGGCGATGATGTCATGGGTAACCGTACCAAAGTCAAAGTGGCTAAAAACAAAGTGGCTCCCCCATTCCGTGTGGTAGAATTTGATATCATGTACGGCAAAGGAATTAGCAGAGCCGGTGAAGTTCTCGATATCGCCGTGGATGCCAACATCATTCAAAAGAGTGGAAGCTGGTATAGCTACGAAACCACGAAACTCGGACAAGGTAGAGATGCGGTGAAAGAACTCATCCAAGACAACCCCGAGATGATGGCTGAAATCGAAGCGAAAATTCGCGCGAAAATGGCCGGTGGCGAAGAAGTATTGGCGGTACAGGCCGACTAACAACACACTTTCCTATAAGTCAGGGGTGAAGGTTTCCTTTACCCCTTTTTTTTAACACCTCGGTGCTGTATTTTTACACCTACTACCGCAACCATGCAAGTAAATCCCCCTGCTCATAACCCATCATCGACCGGCTTTATGATTCGTTTCTCGATCCTACTTGGATTGATCATCGGTGGTTTCTACCCCGCTGCCAAAGCAACCACACTCGCACCCAAACCACCCGTTCTCCTAAAGCAAAATGCACAATGGTGGAACCAATCCACCCGCCCACATCCCGTTCAAGGTTGGGATACCTTTACCCAGAGCATCAAAAATTATCACCCCAATATCAAGCAGGCCGTAAACGACAAAGGAACCCTCATCTTCCTCATTCATATGCGGGTGAATAAAAAAGGTCGGGTCGACTTCGCCGAAGTCTGGGATGCAAACACCCAAGATTCTGGGTTAAAAAGTACCCTCATCGAAGCCATCCAATACAATACCTTCACGCCATTTTTGAAGATGAACGGAAAGCGGGATAAAAACAGTACGCTGGTGCTCATGGAAATTCCCACCGATTCACAGCAACTCCTCACCCAAGCACAAGACACCACCATACCCAATAAAGCCATCATCCCTGCGAGATTCCTTGGAGGAGAAAATGCCTTCAACGAATACATCGCCAATCAATTTGTGTACCCCTCGCGTTGCGTAGATGCGAGCATTAGCGGATATGTGCGGATGCGTTTTATGGTAGATCGCAATGGCGTTGTCACCAATTGTCGCATCAAAGAATACAGCAAGGCCTGTCCGGAATTTGGCATCGAAGCCATCCGTGTACTAAAAAACTGTCCGAAATGGATTCCCGCCACCCACAATGGCAAAAACATCTCCGCATGGTTTGAAGTGCCTATCGCACTGAGCATTCGCTAAAGCGAACACCCCTTATTTTTGCGAATGACCGTAGAATTTATCCTTATACATCGCAGGATAAACCACGTACAACATCAACATTCGGCTGTAGCGAAAAATCAAAGGAACCATCGCCACAATCAACGTAGGAATGCCAACGATGGCGTAATCAAAGAGATTTAAACTGTAGAACACTACACTCCCGGTGATAATCAATCCCACAATCAATGCGTAACTAAAGTACATCGCCCCGTAAAAGAAGCCGGGTTCGGGCTCGTACGACATCGCACACACCGTACAACTGTAATTGGTTTCAGCGAATTTGGTGCTGAAAATGCTGTTTTTGAATACCTTGCCTTTGCCACATTTGGGACATTTGCAAGCCAAAAAAGGCACAATGCCTTGACGTTTATTTTCCATATTTCTGTCTGCGCTTGTATTGGTAAAAAAATACACCCGCAGTACCAAGTAACACGTAGGGGGTGGCCAACAACATCAAAATGCCTTTGTTGATCCCATTGCCCACTACAGGTTTGTTTTTCGCGTGATCGCGACTCGAAGTCAAAGCCGCTTTACACATCGGACACTGTGCACCCACTGTGAGTGCGGCAAAAACCGTAAACGCCAACGTTGCTAAAAACCGTTTCATCTTAGAAGGGGTAGTATTTGAACGCATAATACGGCGCAATCATGAAATATACTATGACTCCAGTCACACTCACGTATAACCATATCGGAAAAGTCACCCTAGCCCATTTTTTATGCTTCGCAAACTGTCCGGAAGTACTGTAATACATTGTATACAACACCATCGGCAACACCGTTGCCGCCAACACGATATGGGTAGCCAAAATGAAATAATATACATACTTCACCGTGCCCTCGCCACCAAAATTGGTGTGCTCAGTGCACGTGTGATAGGTAACATAGCTCAACAAAAACACAGTTGACAGGATAAACGCCGTTAACATATATGCTTGGTGCGTACCCTTCTTGCCCGCTTTGATTGCCATGAAGCCCAATACCAAAGCCACCGACACCAAACTATTCAAAATGGCATTGGTGAACGGCAATACCTTCGCGAATTCGGCGGTTGGTCGCATATCGGCAGGCAAATACTGCAACAATGTAACCAAACCCATCACCGCGATGGTGATAACTACTACCAGGCGAAAAAAGCCTTTATCACTGATCCAAGTCGTTTTTTCTGTATTCATAAAGCAAGTTGTTAATGTCATCTTGAATGCGCTTCACCTTCTCCAATTTCTGGGTAAGCGTCTGTCCTGAAGTCTCCAATATCCCACGAATATGGCGCGATTTGTCAATAATCACCAGCTTGTCGTCATGGATAAAATTCTGTCCGCGCTGCTCTGTCGCCAACAGCAAATCATTCATCACCCAATCGTAGATCTCACGCTTATTGCCAGTAGCGAACGTGCGCTTATACAAATCCGCTTTGTAGGCATTGGCGTAATTCGCTAACACCGCCACAGTATCGTGCTCTGGGTCGATGGTTACCGTTAAAAAACGCACATTGGGGAATGCCTGAAATTCTTCTGCAATCACTTGAATTTGTTTGTTCATAGCAGGACAAACCTCTGCGCAAGTAGCGAAGAAGATATTGGCCACCACAATGCAAGAATCAAAATCATCCAGGGTGATCGGCTGTCCGTGCTGGTTGATCAAGTTAATGTCGCTCACCGTATGATACTCCTTGCTCCCATCGGCAGCAACTACAGTCTCACCCAGGTAGGGCAACTCTTTGTGTACCCACTTCGCCTCGGCCAAAACCAAGATCCCCAAGATGGGTAAAATGACAATGGCCGCAATCGCGGCCATCTTTATACGGTTTTTTGCAATTGCCATAATTACATTGACTTCATCACTTCCAAAGCTGACCCTTCGTAGAGCAACCCTGAAATCAAGCCCAAGACAAAAATCATTGGAACCAAAATCACCAAGGCCAAATTAATCTTCTCATGCTTCAAGTGCATGAAAGCCCCTACGATGTAATAGGCCTTAACCAATCCGAAGAAAATGAAGATGAAGTTTCTGAATCCACTGGCAGGCATCACGAAGTAAATCACGAAGTCCAACACAGTAATACCCAACAACAACCAAAAAGTCTTCCATAACTCTTTTGTGCCGTGGCTCTCAGTATGGGGCACGTAGTTGATTGCGTCGTATTCCCCGGGTTTAGTATAGAATTCCATGCTATAAAATTGTGTTAGTTAGATCAAATAGAAGAAGGTAAATACAAATACCCAAACCAAATCCACGAAGTGCCAGTACAAACCAGCCTTCTCAATCATTTCGTAGTGACCGCGACGCTCAAACACGCCACGAACTGTCATAATGTATACCACAACGTTGATAACCACACCACTGAATACGTGGAAACCGTGGAAACCAGTTACGATAAAGAACAGAGCAGCAAAAGGCACTGGACCAAATGTGCGATCGCCCTCAGCCCATTCAAAATGGTCACCAAAACCCACACTATTCAAATGATCATATCCTTGCTTGGTAATACCAAACGTATTGCCATCCAAACGAGCACCCTCGTGAATGAAAGTACTCCACTCCCATGCCTGACAGCTTAGGAAAAGAATACCACCAATGATGGTGTAAACCATGTAACGAGATACCTCCGCCTTGCTCTTACGATGTCCGGCTTCTACCGCCAACACCATGGTTACAGAGCTCAAGATCAAAATGAACGTCATCACACTCACAAACAACAAAGGCAAATGCAAGCCATGCATAAGTGGGAAGTGGTTGAAGATGGATGCGGGATCAGGCCACTTTGTGGTAATTGGGGTAACTACGTTAGAAAAACGCTGTGTACCGTACTGTACCAACAGAGAAGAAAAAGTGAATGCGTCCGACAAAAGGAAGATCCACATCATCAACTTACCATAACTCACGTTGAATGGAGAACGACCTCCAGCCCAAGTGGGTTGATTTTCAAATGATGCTTGTGTAGATGTATGATTAGCCATTGGAAAAAATTACCTTGCGAAATAAAGAAATAAATACAATATAAACCACAGAAGTCCAACAAAATGCCAATAAGTATTGGTAATTGACATGAACGTGATTTGTTTTTTGTGGATTTCAAGTTGGAATGCCTTCACCTGGGCGATGGCCAATAGGATGATACCACCCACAATGTGAATGAAGTGTAGCACCGTAATCACCCAAACGTAACTTGCTGATATGTGTTCTGGTCGGGCGTTTACAAACGTCAAATCTTGCATCACCAGGCGCGACCATCCCATGTATTGTGAATAGCAAAACAGGACCGACAAAACCAAGGTAACAGCAATCAATCCCTTGTTTCTGGCCAATTCATCTTTTTTTGCTGCATTGGTCGCCAATTGAATGGTCACCGAACTCAAAATGCTAATCAACAAAGAATAAAAGAAGTAAATGGGCAAGTCAAAGGACGTCCACAACTGCTTCGCTTCCGCATCAGGTCTAGCCACGATATAAGCACTCACGAATGCCGCGAACAACATCGAACTGGCCAACATAAACAACCACAAATTCATTTTGAACGGCGCAATCAACGGCGCAGGATCTTTCACTTTTTTTGAAGTACTATTTGCCATTTCTTAGAATATTATATAACCCAAAAACACCACCGGTGTAAATATCAACGTAGAATACAACAGCTTACGCGCATCCGCAATCTCCATAGAACGAAACAGATTGAAAGCCTTCGATAAAACCCACAGCGATATAGGCAATATCAACACCAATGCTTTCACGCTGCACATGCCATAGTAGATGGGCGTCATGCTAATTATAATCAACAAAACAGTGTAAATTAAGATTTGATAAGCACTCTTTTTATCTCTTCCCCCACTCGATGGCAGCATCCAATACCCGGCCTTCTGATAATCGTCATGCAACATCCAAGCAATCGCCCAGAAATGCGGAAATTGCCAAAAAAACTGCACCAAAAACAACATCATCCCCGGCTCATCAATCCTACCCACCACAGCTGTATATCCAATCAACGGCGGCAAAGCACCTGGAATTGCTCCAATCATCACCGCAATGTTACTCGTTTGCTTCATCGGGGTGTAGACAAAGACATACATCGCCAAAGAGAGTCCGGATAAAAATACAGCCACAAACGGTACGGTGAGCGACAACAAAACGATGCCCGCGATGCCAGTTATCCAACAAAACAGAATGGCCTGCGACAAGGAAATTCGCTCCTCTACGATGGGCCTGCCGCTGGTGCGATCCATCTTTCCGTCGTTTTCCTTTTCGATGATTTGATTCAATCCATTCGATGCAAAAACAACCAACATCCCCCCAAGTAAAACACCCAAAAACACCGACCAATCAAACAGCTCAGTCCATGACCCGTCTGAATTCAATTTACAGCCCAACAGATAGCCAAAAACAGAGGTCGCCGCCACGCTGCTGGTCAGGCGAAATTTGATCAATTGTGCGAAAGCTTTGAGTGTTGGATTCATGCGTTTAGGATGGCTGATGCGCCCTTGACGATAAGTATACTGCAAAGATATAAGTAATCAACGCGCTACCCACCACAACATGGGCAACTTGTGCCCAAGCGGGTACAACAAACCAAATATGAACAACGCCCAACGCAATTTGTACTGCGCTAATCATCGCAATGACCGAGAATGGGTGACTTTTTGACAATTGATTTCCCAAAGTTGATTGCTTCCGTGATAACCATATCATCCATCCCAACAAGCCAAATGGCAAATAACGATGCAAGGCAAACAAGGCATCCATCGCAAACACATCCAACATCCCCCATCCCAAAAATCCAGAGGTATCACCATCTACGTACAACTTACCCGCCAAGCGAAGTCCATCCACTTGCTCACGACTCCATGCGCCGATGATCACAATGAAGAACACCGATAGCCAAAGTCCAAACCAATGCTTTTTTGAAAGCACGAGATCCTGTTCAAAGGTAAATGGCACTGCTTTGTGCAAAGAAACCATGTAAGCAAACAAGCACAGAAAACTCAGCAAGAAATGCAATGTCACTACCCCTGGCAACAAATTCGTGGCCACCACCAAACTACCCAACCAGCCGTTCAACAGCAACAGGAACAAGGCCACAAAGCCCCATCCCTTCCCGGAGCCAATCCGTTTCCTAAACAACACCGCCATGCCAAAGTAAACCATGGCAAACAAACCACTCAACACCCCAAACAATCGATTGATATACTCAATCCATGCCTTCACTGGATCAAACGCCTCAGGAGCCTGAATCGACTCATCCGTGCGCAAACGCGCTGCTGATGCCTCCATGCCAAACGCACTCAACACCTTCGCAAAGCGCTCCACCTTCTGTAAGCGCTTCTCCAAAAAGATCTGCTGGTAGTTCCCGGGTAACTTGCACTCGCAGGTAGGCGGTGCCCAAAGCCCAAAACAACGGGGCCAATCAGGACACCCCATGCCACTGCCCGTGGCGCGAACCAAGCCGCCAAAAAGGAACAATAAAAAAACAGACGAACAGGTAAATAAACCCATTCGTCTGTAAATGTTTAATATTTTATCGTTGCTGCGAGGCATTATCGGCTCAAACCGAAAACACGCTTGATGGCCGCAAAGAATACGCTGTTTTCTACAGGCGCCTCTTCCTTAACAACCTCTTTCTCCTCTACATGCAATACCTCAGGTGCGCTGGCATCCTCCTCGTTCTGAGGGAAGTAATCCAACTCACGGTCGGGACGACTGTATTCGTAAGGACCGCGATAAACCGTTGGCAATTCACCAGGCCAGTTACCGTGCAAACGAACATCGATAGGAGAAGTCCACTCCAACGTGTTTGACTGCCAAGGATTCTGTTCGGCTTTCTTACCGCGGAAGATGCTCACGAAGAAGTTGTACAAGAACAACAACTGAGCCGCACCACCCACAATCGCAGAAACGGTAATCAGTTTATTTACATCCATCCATACGCTGAAGTCCTCCACCAAAGTGAATTGGTAGTAACGACGTGGAACACCCGCCAAGCCCATAAAGTGCATGGGGAAGAACACCAAGTATGCAGAGATAAATGTAATCCAGAAGTGGAAATAACCCAAAGTATTGTTCATCATGCGACCGTACATGCGAGGGAACCAATGGTAGATACCTGCAAACATACCGAAGATCGCTGCGCTACCCATTACCAAGTGGAAGTGAGCTACCACAAAGTAAGAATCGTGCAATTGGATGTCCATGGCAGCATTACCCAAGTAAATACCTGTCAACCCACCAGAGATGAAGAAACTCACCAATCCAATAGAGAACAACATAGCAGGCGTATAACGCAAGTTACCGCGCCACAAGGTCGTTAAATAGTTAAACGCCTTCACCGCAGACGGAACCGCAATAATCAACGTCAAAATCATGAAAACAGAGCCCAAGAATGGGTTCATACCAGTGATGAACATGTGGTGTCCCCATACGATGAACGACAACACAGAAATACCCATCAACGAAATGATCATCGCTGTGTAACCAAAGATTGGCTTACGTGCGTTGGTAGAAATAACCTCAGACGTAATACCCAAAGCTGGCATCAAGATGATATATACTTCAGGGTGACCCAAGAACCAGAACAAGTGCTGATACAAAACTGGGCTACCACCTACGTTTTCCAATGCACCCACACCTTCCAAGAAGATATCGCTCAAGTAGAAAGACGTACCGAAACTACGGTCAAAAATCAAGAACAACGCTGCGCCCAACAATACGGGAAACGACAACAATCCCAAAATGGCGGTGAAGAAGAACGCCCAAATGGTCAAAGGCATGCGGTTCATGCTCATTCCTTTGGTACGTTGGTTCAATACAGTAGAAATGTAGTTGATACCACCCAACAAAGAAGAGACAATAAACAACGCAATCGCTACCAACCACAAAGTCATACCCAATCCTGAACCAGGCATGGCCTTCTCCAAAGCACTCAAGGGAGGATAAACCGTCCATCCACCTGAAGCTGGACCCGTTTCAACGCCTACTGAAATCAACAACACCACACTTGAGCACAAGAAGAACCAATAGCTCAACATGTTCATGAAAGGCGATGCCATATCACGCGCACCCAATTGCAATGGAATTAATAAGTTACTAAATGTACCACTCAATCCGGCTGTCAATACGTAGAATACCATGATCGTACCGTGAATGGTTACCAAACCCATGTAGAAGTTAGGGTCCAATTTGCCATCAACGGCCCATTTACCCAACAACATCTCCAATAATCCGAACTGCTCATCGGGCCAAGCCAACTGCAAACGGAACAATAAAGACATAGTCATACCAACGATACCCATAATAATTCCCGTAATTAGGAACTGTTTTGAGATCATTTTATGATCCATCGAGAAAACGTACTTGCTGATGAACGATTCCTTGTGATGGTGATCGTGGGTGTGATGATCGGCGTGTAATGCTGAAGTGCTCATATGAATACGATTCTTTTTTTGAATTAATTTACAGCAACGGCTGCAGGTGAAACGGCGGTTGAATCAGCAGAGGCGGGAGCAGCTTCCACGGCAGGAGCTACCATTTTTGCTTGTGCGACCAACCATGTATTGTACTCAGACTCTGAACCCACTACAGTGATCTTGATCTTCATGTTGTAGTGCGCTGCACCACAAATTTTGTTGCAATATAAGTAGTAGTCGAAGTTGGGGTTACCCTTAGACGCTCTGGCCTCAGCCGTGGTCTTGATAGGAGTGAATGGGAATACAGTGCTCATTCCAGGTACACAGTTCATCTGGGCACGGAATTCAGGCATGTAAGCTGAATGGATTACATCCCTCGCGCGGAAACGGAACATATAAGGCTTGTTCTTTACCAATACGATTTCAGTGGTTACACGGTCGTCGTTAGACTCTTGGTTGAAAATCTCTGGCTTGCTTCTGAAGGCCGCAATACGCTTCAAGTTGGTCTCTTTACGCTTGATCTCTTTCTTCAACTGACGGGCATAAGCACCACTCTCAGCATCCAATACCTTGTCGCGCAATGCCTTGTGCTCAGAAACATAGGTCTTACTCAAACCGGTTGATTCCATTTTGTTCAATGCAGAACGCCACAAAGCAGTAGAATCATCGGCTGCAGCCAACTTTGCCTCCAACTCAGCTACCTCAGCCGTCAAAGTTTCTTTCAACTTGTCTGCCTCGCCCTCAACAGCCAATCCCAATGGATTGGTACCAGAAATCAAAGTGTAACTGCTCTCACCCAATTTCTTGTCCTCACCCGCATAACGAGCCTTCCAACCAAATTGGTAAGCAAATACCTCAATCTCTTGAGCATCCTCGTTTGGCGTCTGGGTGATTTTTGTCCATACGTTAAAACCACGCAAAACCAAGAAAGTCAACACAATCGCAGGAACAATCGTCCAAATAACCTCCAACTTGTTGTTGTGAAAGAAATAGGCCGCCTTGCGATCCTCACGGTAGTAGTATTTAAACATGAAACCGAACAACAATACCTCCGTAACAACAAATACAAAGAAGGTAAAGCCGAACGTCCACATGAACATCGAATCCAAAGACTCCCCATGCTCAGAAGCCGCATCCCACAACAACAAATGCTTGCCGTGAGCATTGATTTCCCAGAAAACACCCGCCATACCCAAAATCAATACAACCAAACCAATGGTCGCATTCACCTTGTGCGCGCTGACAATCTTTTTGCCAGTGATACGCTCAGCCAAACCTCCGATATCGAAAGCGCGAGCAATCACCAAAACAATCAACAAGATCAACACACAGATCAAAATATTTACCCAATTCCAACTAGTAGGATCAAATTCCTGTGGTGGGGCAATAACATCTGTGGCCGCTTGTGCGAACGACATCACTGTGGCCATGCTAGCCAACAACAATGATAACAACTTCTTAGTCAATAAGTTGAAAGTGTTTTTTGGTACAGTAAGCTTCATTTCTTGAGCCTTTTTAGGGATTTTCAATGCGCGAATTTAGAGTTTTTGACAAGGTTTTACAACGACAAACCCATTAATTTAACACCAAAAGTGCATTTTCTACACAATACAACGAACGAAGCGCCTATCATTTCTGAAATCGTCCCCGTTATTGCGAATCAATCCAAATAAACAATTACACGCTTTCCATCCACAATTGGGCGAGACGCAAATAGTCCTGAACCCCCAACTGCTCTGCCCGCATCCCCGCCCATCCCTCAGGCAACACAAACCCCGGCCTAGAAGTAGTCAACGATTTCATCGCATTTCCCATCGTCTTCCGTCGCTGAGAAAATGCCGTCTTCACCACCAACTTCAACGCCCCGTAATCGCACTGCGGCAAATCAGCTTTTAACCTGCAGTCTATCACCCCGCTCTTTACCTTCGGCGGCGGATTGAACGACCCCTCATGCACCGTAAATACATATTCACAATCGTAGTAGGCCTGTAACAATATGCTCGTAATTCCGTAATCCTTGTTCCCCTCGCCCGCTGCCAATCGCTCCGCAACCTCCTTCTGGAACATCCCGGCGAACTGACTCACCATCACCCCGCACTCCAACATCTGAAACACAATCTGCGTGCTGATATTGTAAGGATAATTGCCCACCAACGCCATCTTCGCCCCCGACTTCACCCACACCTCGTTCTTGGCCTGCAAAAAATCGCCATGCCATACCTGCAAACCCGCGGCCCATCCCTGCTTGCCCAAATACTCCACCGACTCCCCATCAATCTCCAAACACAGCAGTTTTTCCGTAAATCGAGGGTATAAATACTTGGTCATTACGCCCATACCCGGACCGATCTCAACCACATGCTCCATCTCCCCATCCACCAAGTCCGCAATGCGCTGGGCGATGCTTTCGTCGTTCAGAAAATGCTGTCCCAACGCCTTCTTCGCATGCACATCCCCCTTCTTCCCACCTTTGCCTGGTGCATCTTCAAACTTACTCGCCCACTTGCCGCCACGCGGTGTGTTCTGAATGTGCTGGCTGGTTTTGCCGCCCTTTTCTATCGATTTATTCTGTCTCACTGTTCCCAATAGGTTATGTAATACTTGGTCACAGTATCTTTCAAACTCGCCAAATTGTAATTGTCACTGGCCTCCGCCACATCCACCAAACTGCCATCCTTTTTCATAATGCGAATTCCCCCGCCCTCACTGATATAAGCATCGTTCTTCAACACCCCAACATGCACGAAATAATCCAACACCCGCTCATCGCTCACCCCAAAAACCGACGCTGCCTGCGCCCGCATCAACTGTCGCAACCCCTCACTCACTGGCTCCAATTGCACCTTGATCTTCGGCAGCTGCCTGCGCAACAAACGCTGACTCATCGATTGCAAAATGCGGTCCTCGTGGAATTGCCACTCTTTGATGGCCGACATAATATCAATGTCATCCAACTGCACAAACAAATCCAAATCCTCGTCGGTAAAATCCTCCGGATTCACATCCTTGAACAAAAAATGCATCAACGGATGATAACTGCCCAGGGTATGTCCCTCCTTCGCCATCTCCCGCGCCCGCTGCAAAATAGCCACCAACAGCGCATCGGCCGCCAGTACCGTCTTGTGCAAATACACCTGCCAATACATCAACCTGCGGGCCACCAAGAATTTCTCCACGCTGTAAATACCCTTTTCTTCCACCACCAAATCGCCATTCTTCACATTCAACATATGAATCAAGCGCTCCACCCCCACAATCCCTTCACTCACCCCCGTATAAAAACTATCGCGCATCAGGTAATCCAACCGGTCCATGTCTAACTGTCCCGATATCAACTGATGCAAAAACGGCTTTGCCGCATACTCTCCTTTAAAAATAGCGATTGCCATGTCCAACGCCCCGCCAAATTCGCGGTTCATTCGCTCCATCAACATCAAACTTATTCGCTCGTGGTTAACCCCCTGTGCCAACGTGTACTCCAAGGTATGACTGTACGGACCATGTCCGATATCATGCATCAATATCCCCAAAACCACGCCTTCTTCCTCCGCCTCGGTAATCTCCACCCCTTTGCGCTTCAAGGTTTCCACCGCCTTTATCATCAAATTCATCGCCCCCAATGCATGGTGAAAACGGGTATGCGTTGCCCCGGGATACACCCACTCGCTCATGCCCAACTGTCGAATCCGCCGCAATCGCTGGAAATACGGATGCTGCACAACATCATACACCAGCGCGCTGGGTATGGTTAAAAACCCATGAAGGGGATCGTTGATGATTTTTGATTTATTGCCCGATGGCATACTGCAAAGGTAATAGCCAAATCACTGTTCCGACCACAACAGCTTTTCCCCACCCCGTGGCTGTCGCAATCGCACCGCATCCACAAACTCCTTGATCGATCCAACCATCGGATCCGAAGGCTGCGCCTGCAAGTAACTTTCATAGCAATACACCATATCGGCCCACTCATTCACAGTGATCCCTTTGGTATGCATCTTCCTGCGTAACGCCGACCCAGCATGCAACCAAGCACTCTGGTTGAACTCCTGCAACCGCTTTTGCTCCGACTTCTGAATATACCGCCTAAAAAAACCATAGGCCTCGCTGTATTGATCCTGCCTTTCTGCCGAAATGCCAAAATACCAAAACGTACCCGGATGCGTTGAATCCTGTAAATACGCCACCCTGAGCAAACTATCACTCTCAGAAAACCGCTGTTGCAAAATCAACGCGTGCGAGAGCAAATGTTTGTTGGTCATCGACTCCGGATTGCGCTGTAACAACTGTCGGTAAATGTTCTCCGCCTCCCGGTATCGCTTTGAACGCATCGCCGCAGCCGCTTGGGCTTCCGGACTCACAGCATCATCAAAATCCTGGGCCGTTGCCACCGATCCCATCGCCAAAGCCAAAAATAAGATTACCCAACGCATGCTTCGAATGTAAGAACAATTCCCCAAATTTGTGGTGATGGCGAACGCACAAACTTTTGCATTTTTCACAAAAAGTAAGCAGGCCCTGAAACACCTAACCCTCCTCGGGGCGATTGTTTTCTCGGGCTGCAAAGACAGCGCCCAACCCTGGCAATCGCTGGGAGAAACCACCACCGAAACGCGACTGCTCCAAGACTTTACAGAAATTACAGCATCGCACAACCTACAACTATTTGTAAAACAAGACCTTACACAACCCCAAAGCATCACCATCACCTATGGCAAAAACGCCCTCAAAGGCATCGTGAGTGAAGTGGTTAACAAACAATTGAACCTCGACGACCGCAACAAAGGCAAATGGCTACGCAACCTCAACGAACTGCCACTTTGCACACTCAACTTACACCAAATCAACAAAATACACCTCGATGGCAATGCGAAAATGGTCTGTCTCGACACCCTGAGAACCCAAGCGCTACACCTCACCATCAACAGTGTAGAGCAACAAAACCTCCTTATCCAGTGCGGACAACTCTACGGCGGACTTGAAAATTCAGGATACTTAACCGCCAGCGGCAGGGCCACCATATTTTCATGGAGCTGCGAACAAGGCAGTGGTTTGGACGCCCGCGCGTTGAAAAGCGATGATGTGTATATGCGACATTTCACCATCCAAGACGTTTTTGTGAATCCCACCAAGCAATTCGAGGGATATGCCTATAACAGCGGCAACATTTATTACTTCGCCCAACCCACCTACAAATTCAAAGTGGTGGAAGAAGGCAAAGGCAAAGTACTTTTATTCAAACCATGAACCTCGGAGGCTATTTCATTGAACATCCCGTTTCTTACGGACTGATTGCGGCATTTGTGCTCATTTTCATTGCTGGGTTGAACGATGCGGGCATGACGTACCGCTGGATGCTCAGCACCTACAACATCAAGCACCGCAGGGAGTGGTACCGACTGTTTAGCTCGGGATTTGTACACAACGGCTGGATGCATTTGCTGCTGAACTGCTTGGGCATTTACTTTTTCGGCACCTTGGTTGAGTATTTGTCGGGAGGCATCCTAACCCTCTCTATTTTTCTCGCGTCGGTGCTGTGCGGCGGGTTGTTTGCCTGGTTCATCCGCAGGGGCGATACCGACTATCAAGCAGTGGGTGCTTCGGGCGGGGTGATGGGATTGCTGATGTGCGCGGTGATGTGGTTCGATGGGATACAGCTAGGTTTGTTTTTAATTCCGATAGCCATTCCCGGATGGATTTTTGTGATTCTATTCAATATTGGTTCGATTGTGATGACGCAGACGGCCGACAGAAATCGGATTTCGCATGAAGGACATTTGGGTGGTGCGTTGATCGGCGGATTGATCGGATATTATTTCACGCCACAGGTACCGATGACTCACAGTTGGTGGGCCTTTTGGTTGGGCACTGCACCGATATTGTTGTTTGCGATAGCGCACGGCCTTCGGCCGCGCTTGTTCAAGTGAAAATTATGTAAATAAAAAAGGCCCCGGCAGCTGCGCTGCCGGGGCCTTTGGTGCCCAGTACTGGATTCGAACCAGCACGACCTTACGATCACCACCCCCTCAAGATGGCGTGTCTACCAATTTCACCAACTGGGCAATTATCCCCCCTCTCACAAAATTGGTGCCCAGAACAGGACTCGAACCTGCACACCTTGCGGCGCTGCCACCTGAAGACAGTGCGTCTACCAATTTCGCCATCTGGGCATTGTTAAGAACGGGGGTGCAAATATACAAAAAATTACAGGATCAACATCGCATCGCCGTAACACAAAAAGCGATATCCTTCCTTCATCGCCTCCTGGTAAACCTCTGTCATAAACTTATGGTCTGTGTAAGCACAAGCCATCATAAACAAAGGCGATTCTGGCTGATGCAAATTCGTGATGAACGCATTCGCAATGTGAAACTCCTGGGGCGGAAACAAAAACTTGTCCGTCCAACCCTCACTCGGATTCAACGTGCTCATCGAACTTACACTGCTCTCCAACGCACGCATCACACTGCCACCCACCGCAACCACGCGCTTCTTGTTCTCTATCGCCTTATTCACCGCATCGCAAGCCGATGGCTCTATGCGATAATATTCACTGTCCATCTTGTGCTTGGTCAAATCCTCAACCTCTACCTCCCTGAACGCACCCAAACCCAAGTGCAACGTAATCTCCGCAAACTGAATACCCTTGATATCCATGCGCATCTGCAACTCCCGGGTGATGTGCAACTGCGCCGCCGGTGCCGCTACCGCACCCACATTCTTGGCAAACAAACTCTGATACCAGGCCTCATCCTCCTCCTTCACACCACGGGTGATGTACTTCGGAATAGGCGTTTCACCCAACTTCTTGATCACATTTGCGAACTCCTCGTCTGTACCATCAAACAAAAAGCGAATGGTACGACCGCGACTGGTAGTATTGTCAACCACCTCAGCCACCAAATCATCATCCCCAAAATAGAGCTTGTTGCCCACGCGAATCTTACGCGCTGGATCTACCAACACATCCCACAAACGCAGTTCATGGTTCAATTCACGCAACAAAAATACTTCGATCTGCGCGCCGGTCTTTTCCTTCTGACCGTACATGCGTGCCGTAAACACCTTCGTGTTGTTCACCACAAACACATCGTCCTCGTCAAAAATATCCAAGATATCCTTGAAACTGCGGTGCTCAATCCTTCGTTCCTTGCTGTGAACAACCAACAAACGACTGTCGTGACGTGTAGCCAATGGCTCCTGAGCGATGAACTCCTCAGGCAAATCGAACTTAAATTGAGATAATTTCATTTTTGCAGTTTGTACCCAAATTGGGGCTGCAAATATAATTAGTTTTTGGCAAAACCCGGCGCTACCACCAACTCCTTGGTTCCGTGGCTGTAATCGTAGAATCCGCGACCGCTCTTCACGCCCAAATCACCCGCAGTGACCATGTTTACCAACAGCGGACAAGGTGCGTATTTCGGATTGCCAAAACCATCGTGCAACACGCGCAAAATCGCCAAGCACACATCCAAACCAATAAAATCTGCGAGCTGCAAAGGGCCCATCGGATGCGCCATCCCCAACTTCATGATTGTATCGATCTCCTCCACACCCGCAACGCCCTCGTGCAACGAAGAAATAGCCTCGTTGATCATCGGCATCAACACGCGGTTGGCAATAAATCCAGGGTAATCCTGGGTCAACGCGGGCACTTTACCCAACGCCTTGCTCAAAGCAATGATATCTGCAGTTACCTGCTTATCCGTCTTAAATCCCTCAATCACCTCTACCAACTTCATCACCGGAACTGGATTCATGAAGTGCATGCCAATCACTTTCTCAGGACGCGCCGTAACCGACCCAATCTTTGAAATTGAAATGCTCGATGTATTGCTCGCCAACACACAATGGGCAGGCGTTAAGGCATCCAACTGCCTGAAAATATTCAACTTGATTTCTACATTTTCTGTAGCCGCTTCCACCACCAAATCGGCATTGGAAACGCCATCGGCCAACTGTGTGTAGCACTTGATGTTACCCAAACTGGCCTGTTTCTGCTCTTCGCTGAGCGACCCTTTAGCCACCTGACGGTCCATATTCTTGGTAATGGTAGCGATTGCCTTGTCAAGCATTTCCTGCTTCACATCAATCAAATTCACCGCATATCCGCACTGGGCAAAAACGTGGGCGATACCATTTCCCATGGTGCCACCGCCAATCACTGCAATTTGTTTCATCTAACCGCAAAGTTACGCATTCCCGCCCATTTTGCATAAAAACAACGCATTCCCCTTCATACCATCCCAAGCCAATACCTCCGAAAACACCCCCTTAAGCAACCCCTCCATCGCCCGCGCACCATCTGATTTCAGCATGGTATTCACGATCACCCCACCCCCGTTTTCCACCAGGGTCGATAGGCCCTGCAAGAATGCCGATGATTCCACCCCTTTTGCCACATCCCCATCCACAAACAAATCGCAAATCACCATATCATACTGCCACGCCTGCGCCGCCGCCTTCTTCACATAAGCGATGGCATCCTCCTGCAGCAACCGCACGCCCTCCACATAAAAATATCGCTTGGCCAACGCCAAAACCACCCCATCCGATTCCACCCCAACAATCTCCGACTCGCGGTTATAATCCTGATGAATGATCTCTGCCGCACTGCCCCCGCCATAACCCAACATCAACACCCGATCCGTCTTCACCCCCTTCGCCACCATAGCGCCTATGCTTCCCTTCATCACCTCATGCAAACTCCCAAACGAATAATTCACCTTGGCCGTATCCATCATGTACTTGCCCCGCCATGCCACCACCCTTATCGATGCGCCCAAATCGCCCTGCCTGCGCTCCACCGTGATCGGCCAAATCCAACTCAATAACCGCAGCCAAAATCCCGGACGTTTTCTCACCCGAATCGGCTCCATCGAAGCCCGCATCATCGATTCCAAATCCATCATACCACAAATTTCGATATTTCTACCCCATCGCCGCAATACCTTTGCAAAGCAAATCACCCCACAAAATGACCCTTCATTCTTCTCCTGATAAGGATTCCAATTCCTCACCCAACCACAGCAACCTATTCCCAAAATTGTTGTTGGCATCCAAATCACCGCGCCGACATCAACTTCTCCGCGATGCGGGTTTTCAGTTCGATTACATCGATATCGATGCCGATGAGGATTTTCCGCCCACCTTGCCACCCGAAGAGATTTGCATGTTCCTGGCCAAACACAAATCCATGCACCACGCGGCGGCCATTGCCGACAAAGTGCTCGTAACTGCCGATACCATTGTGTATATAAACGGACAGGTCCTCAATAAACCCCAAACCGTGGAAGAAGCCCACGACATGCTGCGCACCCTCAGCAATCATACCCACAGCGTTTACACCGGCGTTTGCTTGCGCAATGAGGAAAAAGTACAAACCTTTTTCGATCGCACCGATGTAACCTTCCACCCACTAACCGATGAGCAGATTGCTTATTATGTGGAGCACTACAAACCGTTCGACAAAGCCGGCTCCTATGGTGTACAAGATTGGATGGGATATGTGGGCGTTAAGGGAATCCAAGGATGTTTTTACAACGTCATGGGATTCCCCGTAGCCAAATTTTATCGCGAACTTAGCGCGTTTTGTCAGGGCTGAAACAGTCAGCCAACCAACACAATTACTTCGTCAACAAGGGCAACGCAGCCATGTTCAAAGCCCGCTCCGCATTGATCAATCCACCGGTATTACTCAACGTGGGGAATGCCACCTTGGTCTTTTTAGTACCGGGCAATACCACCTTGCTGGTGTAAATATTCACAGACGCTTCCATGATCATCTTCACGTCTTTCGCCGTCAATGATGGGTTTCTGCTCCAAACCAACGCACATACACCCGCACATACCGGCGATGCCATGCTCGTACCATCAAAATATGCATAATCATTGCCAGGAATGGTGCTGTAAATGCTCTGTCCGGGAGCAAATACATCCA
>JACCDP011247511.1_pt1 | contig 22804 bp, 20 predicted proteins | sample 7445841 | NCBI WGS metagenome assembly JACCDP01 (sample SAMN15323441, study PRJNA562643) | freshwater metagenome | isolation source: river surface water | place: USA:Blue River Watershed | collected 2017-08-17
GGAGCAGCTTTCAAAGAGCTCCGAATCAGCCACCCGTCTGGTCAATCAGTTGCTCGCTCTCGCGCGTGCCGAAAATGATTCGCCGCAGACCACATCGCTGCAACGCACAGATCTGCGATCGCTGGCTCGAGATACAGTCAAAGACTGGTTTCAGTCGGCGCTGTCACGACAGATCGATCTCGGCTTCGAAGAGGATGAGACAGACCTCGTCGTGCAAGGCAATGCAACCATGCTGCGCGAAATGCTGAACAATATGATCGATAACGCATTACGCTACACCCAACTCGGTGGACGCGTTACTGTGAGAGTGCGCGCTGATACGGAGCGAAACAAAGTACTGCTGGAGGTGGAAGACAATGGACCGGGCATCGCGCCCGCGGAGCGAGGACATGTATTCGAACGCTTTTATCGTGTTCTCGGTAGCGAAGTCGAAGGCAGCGGACTGGGTCTGGCGATCGTGCGTGAAATCGCTCAGCGTCACGCGGCGGATATCGATTTATTCAACAATCCGCGCTCGAATGATCCGCGCTTTCCTGGTCTGCTGATTCGCATCAGTCTGCCGATGACATCATCGACGCCATTAAAACGAAGCATCCATTCATGACGGACCCCTCAAGCCATCTTCCTGCGCACGCAATCAAGTTTTGGCGACGCGTCAAAGCATTGACGTTTTTTTTGCTGCTGATCTGGCTGCTCGTGAGTTTCAGTTTTGCATTTTTCGCGCGTGAGCTTGCCGGCCTTTCCGTGTTCGGCTGGCCCCTCCCCTTTTACATGGCAGCTCAGGGGACGACGCTGGTTTATCTGGCGCTGATCGGGTTGTATGTGCTGGTCATGGAAAAACTTGATGCGCTGGCCGCCGCAGAGGCTGCACATGACAACTGACAGCTTCACTCGGCGGCTGGTTCGCTACTTCAGTCTGTACACCGCAGGCTTCGGGTTTTTACTGATATCTCTGGCCATTCTCGAGCATGAAGGCTTTCCGCGCTTCTGGCTAGGCTACCTGTTTTTATTTGCCACCATCGTGGTGTACGCCTTTATTGGTGTCTTCAGCAGAACCTCGGATGTCACCGAATACTACGTCGCAGGTCGCCGAGTACCTGCGCTGTTCAATGGCATGGCCACGGCAGCCGACTGGATTTCTGCGGCAAGCTTCATGGGGCTGGCTGGCGGCTTGTACTTGCAGGGCTTCGATGGCCTCGCCTACATCATGGGCTGGACTGGTGGCTACTGCCTGGTGGCGATGCTGATCGCGCCTTATCTGCGCAAATTTGGTCAGTACACAGTGCCCGATTTTCTGTCTGCGCGTTATTCGGGTGCGAACGGCAGCGACTCTATTCGTCTTGTCGCGGTACTTGCCACCGTGATCATTTCGTTTACCTACGTGGTCGCACAAATATACGGCGTGGGACTGATCACCTCGCGCTTCACAGGCATTGATTTTTCGGTCGGTATTTTCCTGGGACTGGCGAGCATTCTTGTCTGCTCTTTTCTCGGCGGCATGCGAGCGATTACGTGGACTCAGATTGCGCAATACATCATCATACTGATCGCTTTCATGATCCCGGTGTCCTGGCTGGCGATGAAGCAAACCGGGATACCCGTACCGCAGATCGCCTACAGCTCAGCTGTAGAAAAACTCACTGCGCAGGAAAAACGACTGGCCGCCAGCAAGAGCGAACAACAGGTTCGCGCCCTGTACCGTGAACGCGCGCAGCAATATGATGCCCAGCTGGTTGCCCTGCCAATTTCATGGGAAGAGGGCTTGAGAGATGCGCGGCGCCGTCTGCAGGCACTGCAAACCAGCAATGCCTCGCTGATCGAAATCAAGGCCGCGAACCGCGCACTTGCCGATTATCCTAAAAGCCCGGAAGAAGCACGTCGTGTCTGGCTGCTTGCGCGCGATGCCGATCTCGCGCGATCACAAGCGATGCTGTCTCACACACAGCCTTTTCCAGCAGCCGACAAGGCAAGCTCCGACATACAGCGCAATAATTTTCTGGCGCTCGTTTTCTGCCTGATGCTCGGGACCGCAGCATTACCCCATGTGCTAGTGCGCTCTTACACGACACCATCCGTCCCCCAGGCACGCGCATCGGTATTCTGGGCGCTGTTTTTCATTTTGCTGCTCTACACTGCATTTCCTGCACTGGCTGTGCTGGTGAAGTATGAAATCTATACCTCATTGGTCGGCTCGCCTTTCGCCGATCTTCCCGCTTGGGTCAGTTACTGGGCCGGCATTGATAAAGTCAAACCACTGATCAGCATCACTGACATTAATCAGGATGGTCTGGTGCAATTGGCAGAAATCGTCATCAATGGCGACATGGTGATGCTGGCCACGCCGGAAATCGCAGGCATGCCGTATGTAATTTCAGCACTGATTGCGGCCGGTGCATTAGCCGCTGCACTCTCCACTGCCGATGGGCTGTTGCTGACCATCTCCAGCGCGCTCTCGCACGATACCTATTTCAACATGGTGAATCCGGCGGCATCCAGCCAGAAGCAAGTCACCATTTCCAAGCTCATCCTGATGGTGGTGGCCCTGCTGGCCGCTTACACCGCCTCTTTCCGCTCAGGCGATATTCTGTCCATGGTCAGCATTGCATTTTCGATAGCAGCTTCCACCTTGTTCCCCGCACTGGTATTGGGCGTTTTTTGGAAGCGAGCCAACCAGGAAGGGGCAATTGCGGGCATGCTGACTGGATTTTTCGTTTGCCTCATCTATTTGGTGCAAACCAATCCCGCTCTGGGTGGCAGCAGCGCCCACCAATGGTTTCATATAGCACCTGCTTCTGCCGGCGTTTTCGGTGTGCCAGCGGGCCTGATCGTCATGATCACCGTCTCTTTGCTCACGCCACCCCCGACAGCTGAGGCCCTCGCGCTCGTTGACCGACTGCGCAGCCCCTGAAAATTCCTCCTTGGCATGCTTCTTGATACGCCCTTGTTCCAATAGTGGCGTATGCGGTGAGGTAACGAGGCGATGTCAGGTTTTTTCAATGAGATGTACAGCAGCGATGGCGCCCAAGTTCGGCCGCATTACCGTGAATTCGAGCACTGGCTGAGCAAACAGGCCCCCGATATCGTCGAGCGCAAGCGCATCGAGGCAGATCTGAATTTCCGCCGGGTCGGCATCACCTTCGCAGTGTATGGCAGCGATGCCGGCACCGAGCGCCTGATCCCTTTCGATATCATCCCCCGCATCATTCCCGCAGGCGAATGGTCGCAGCTGCATCTCGGCCTCAAACAACGCGTCAAAGCGCTCAATCTTTTCATTCACGACATCTATCACGAGCAGAACATCGTCAAAGCGGGTGTGATCCCGGCCGAGCAAGTGTTTCGCAATGCGCAGTATCGGCCCGAGATGCAAGGCATCACGGTGCCGTCCGATATTTACGCCCAGATTGCGGGCGTGGACATCGTGCGCGCGGGCGAAGGCGAGTTCTATGTCCTCGAAGATAATCTGCGCGTACCTTCCGGCGTGTCGTACATGCTGGAAGATCGCAAGATGATGATGCGTCTTTTCCCAGATTTATTTGCGCGTCACAAGATCGCACCAGTCGCACACTATCCTGACCTGCTGCTGGATATGCTGCGCTCGGTCGCACCACAGGGCGTGGATGATCCCACTGTGGTGGTCATGACGCCGGGGATGTACAACTCAGCCTATTTCGAACATGCCTTCCTCGCGCAGCAAATGGGTGTCGAGCTGGTCGAAGGCCAGGATCTGTTCGTCAATGACAATCATGTGTACATGCGCACCACGCGCGGCCCCCAGCGCGTGGATGTGATCTATCGGCGTATTGACGATGATTTTCTGGATCCTCTGGTATTCCGGCCTGATTCATCGCTCGGCGTACCTGGCTTGCTGTCGGTGTATCGCGCCGGTCGCGTCGCACTCGCAAACGCTATAGGCACCGGTGTGGCGGATGACAAATCCATCTACCCTTATGTCCCCGACATGATTCGCTTTTATCTGTCGGAGTCGCCCATACTCAATAACGTACCGACCTATCAATGCCGCAAGAAAGAAGACCTGCAATACACGCTGGATCACTTAGCCGAACTGGTCGTCAAGGAAGTTCACGGTGCAGGTGGCTACGGCATGCTGGTCGGGCCCGCATCAACCCGCGCCGAGATTGAGGATTTCCGACAAAGGCTGCTCGCCAAACCCGAGGGCTATATCGCACAACCGACACTCGCACTCTCGGCTTGCCCCACCTACGTGGAGTCCGGCATAGCGCCCCGCCACATCGACTTGCGACCTTTTGTTCTCTCCGGCAAAACTGTCACCATGGTCCCCGGCGGACTCACGCGCGTGGCACTCAAAGAAGGCTCACTGGTGGTCAATTCATCGCAAGGTGGCGGCACCAAAGACACCTGGGTACTGGAGAAATGACATGCTGAGCCGAACTGCCGATCATCTCTTCTGGATGGCCCGCTACACCGAACGTGCAGAAAACACGGCACGCATGCTGGACGTGAATATGCAAACCCAGTTGCTGCCGCAATCCGCTGAAGCTGCAGAACAAGGCTGGCGTGCCGTGCTGGGCATCTCCGAACTGCAGCCAGCGTTTGATGAAAAATACGGACTGCTCACGCGCAAGGATGTGATTGATTTCATGGTGCGCGATCCCGAGAATCCTTCCTCGATCGCTTCTTGCCTCACACATGCACGAGAAAACGCACGCGCTGTTCGCGGTACGCTCACCACCGAAGTCTGGGAAACTCAAAACACCACCTGGCTGGAGATGAATCATCTACTCAGGGATGGCATTCTCGATCGAGATCCCGGCGAGTTCTTTGAATGGGTCAAGCATCGTTCTCATTTGTCTCGTGGCGTGACAATTGGCACGATGCTCAAGGATGAAGCCTTCTATTTCATTCGTCTCGGTACCTTTCTCGAACGCGCCGACAATACCGCCCGTCTGATCGATGTGAAATTTCATGGCGCAGACCGCGAGCTGCTCACGGCTACCGACATGGATTTTTATCATTGGGCTGCCGTGCTGCGCTCCGTATCAGCTTTTGAAACCTACCGTAAAGCCTATCGCGATGTAATCACACCCGAGCGTGTGGCTGAACTGCTGATACTGCGCGGCGATATGCCACGCTCTCTGATGGCTTGTCTGGCCGAAGTTGTGAATAACCTGGAACAGGTGCGCAATGATGTCTCGCGCGAGACCGAACGTTTTGCAGGGAGACTGCATGCTGACCTTCGCTTTAATAGCATCGACGACATCATGCGCCATGGGCTGCATGACTTTTTGACCGACTTTCTGGAACAGATTTACGATCTGGGCAATCGAGTCAGCCGCGATTTTCTGCTTCCACTTGCCGCATGAAGGCCACCACACTCGCGATCCGTCATGAAACGGTCTATCGCTATGAAAAACCAGTGGGATATTCGATACAGCAGCTGCGGCTGACGCCCCGCAGTGAACTGCTGCAACGTATCAATCACTGGCACATCGCAACACCCGGCAAGCGGCAGTCAGCCCAAGATGCCTTCGGCAATAGCAGTGAAATACTCACCATCGTTACAGCCCACCAGGAAGTTCGCATCGTTGCCAGCGGTTTGGTTGAAATTCAATCGCCGGACCGGGGAAGACTGACGGAAAAAATGCTGCTCTCGCCGCTGGCCTTCACTGTTCCCACCCGACTCACCGAACCGCATGAGGCTGTACGATCGTTTGCGGCTGACAAACTGCCACCACGACCAACAAGTCATCAGCTACTGGATTTTTCCCAGACGATTTGTGAAGCGATTCACTACGAAATGGGTGCGACCGGTTCCGGCAGTACCGCTAGCGACGCACTCGCTCTGGGCAAAGGCGTCTGTCAAGACCATGCGCATCTCTTCATCGCCAGCTGCCACAGCGCTGGCATACCCGTGCGTTATGTGTCCGGTTACATCGATCCGGGCACGGTTGCCCACAGCGCCAGCCATGCCTGGGTCGATGTCTGGGTCGATGACGTTGATTTTTCCGGCTGGGTGAGTATTGATGTGACGCACGCCCGCTTCCAAAACGCCTCTTACTGCCGACTGGCGGTGGGCCGAGATTATGAATCCGCTGCGCCAGTCCGGGGAATGCGGCGTGGTGGTGGTGACGAATTATTGGACGTCCGCGTGGATATCAGCCCACTATGAGGATACTCAGCCCAACCATCGTTATCAAAGCCTCAGTTAAAATGCGGCTTTCCCTTTCTGGGTGGTGTCCATGACATATTGCATCGCGATGCGCCTGAACGCGGGCCTGGTTTTTTTGTCGGATTCGCGCACCAATGCTGGCGTCGATCAGATCGGCACATTCCGAAAAATGAGTGTGTTTGAAAATCCGGGCGATCGCATGATGGTGCTCATGAGCGCCGGCAATTTGTCGATCTCACAGTCCGTCCGCCAGATGGTCGCCGAATATCTGTCACCCGATGGCACCAGCATCTGGACAGCCTCGTCGATGGCCGAGGCTGCGCAAATCGTCGGCGAATGCATACGCAACGTACACAAACGCGATGCGGAGTCTCTGGACAAATTCGGTATCGATTTCAACGTCAGTCTGATTTTCGGCGGACAAATCCGCGGCGAGCGCTGTCGCTTATTTCAGATGTACTCGGCGGGTAACTTCATCGAGTCGCATGATGAAAATCCATATTTTCAGATTGGCGAATCCAAATACGGCAAGCCCATCGTCGATCGGGTGATTTCTCCGATGACGCCGCTCGATGAAGCCGCAAAATGTGCACTGATCTCCATGGACTCTACCTTGCGATCCAATATCTCAGTGGGCTTCCCCCTTGATCTGCTTGTGTACAGCACAGACAGTTTGTCTATCGGACGTTTCGTCACGATTGATGAAAAAAATCAGTATTTTCAAATGATACGCAGCACCTGGGGTCAGCAACTGAAATCGGTCTTTGAAAGTATTCCAGACCCGGTCTGGAATGCCGCACCTGAAGCCACAAGCAACGTACTATCGACAAGCGCGCATCTGAATCATCCTGTGCGCATCTCACCACCGGCCACGGTCACGCGTGTCGAAGCGCGAACGCCGCAACGGCAAACACTGGCACAAGACGACGATCACCAACGCCAGCACTGATTACCGAACCAGCGCTTGAACGCGCTGATGTTTTTATTTTATTGAGACGCGCTTTTCTGCGTCTGTTCTTCAGCTTCCTCGCAACACCTCATAGAATTCAACTGACAAGCAGCTCAAGCCCCTAATAAACTTCGCCGCCTTGATTTAACTTTTTGTTAAACATCATGTCGGTCAGACTATTTCATTGCCTCATCTTTCTCTTTTGCCTTTCTGGCTGGGTGGTACCAGCACAATGCAGAGCACAATCCCTGGATACCGATCAGCTGCTGCGTCAGCAAGAGCGCGAGCGCCAACTTCGTCAGCAGAATGAAACACAGAAACCCTCCCATTTGCCGACACCCACGCTCGAGACTTTGCTGATACCCGCTGAAGAAACACCCTGCCGAGTCGTTCACACGCTGGTCTTGCGGGGTGATGCGAGCGAACATTTTCAGTGGGCACTTGCAGCAGCCGATAGCGACAACGATCCAGCACGCGGTCGCTGTCTGGGACCCTCGGGTATCGCGGTAGTAATGCAGCGCATACAACAAGCGATACTCGAACGAGGTTATGTCACAACGCGTGTACTGGCTGAAACGCAGGACATTCGTAACGGCATGCTCACGCTCACGTTGCTACCCGGTCGCATTCGACATATCCGCTTTTCAGACGAAACGTCATCGCGCGCGACGCTGTGGAATGCGATGCCGGCAAAGCCGGGCGACTTGCTGAATGTGCGCGCGCTGGAACAAGGACTTGATAACTTCAAACGACTGCCAAGTACCCAAGCCAATCTGAGAATCAATGCGGCACAAGGCACTGATGCCGAAAAAGGCGAGAGCGATGTGGTCATTGAATGGTCGCAGGCACTACCATTTCGCCTGAACCTCTCGCTAGACGATGCCGGCAGTAAATACACCGGTAAATATCAGGCTGCAGTAACACTCGCCTACGACCATTGGTGGACGCTCAATGATCTTTTTTATGTGAGCGTTAACCAAGCTGTCGGCGGTGGCTTACCCGGCGATCGCGGCTCGCAGGCACACACGATGCATTACTCGGTGCCATGGAAAGAATGGCTGCTGTCAGCCACTGCCTCCGAATTCGCGTATCACCAGGCCGTAGCGGGCTTGAATCAGGACTACAACTATCGTGGCGAAGGCAGTAATCGCGAACTGGCTATCAGGCGTCTGCTCCATCGAAACAGTATCAGCAAGACCAGCGCCACTCTGCGTTGGTGGTCGCGTGCCTCACGTAATTTCATCGATGATGTCGAAGTCAATCCTCAACACCGAGATAACGGTGGCTGGGAGCTGGGACTGAATCAGCGCTTGCAGCTTGGCGCCGCATCGGTTGACGCCAATCTCGCTGCACGGCGTGGCACGGGCGCCTTTGGATCACGACCTGCACCGGAAGAGGCTTTTGGCGAGGGCACCTCCCGAATGAAAATTCTGCGTGCTGATGCAACGCTCTCAGTACCGTTTCGTCTTGCCTCGCAAAGACTTCGCTATGCTGCCGGCTGGCGCGCACAGTGGAATGGCACGCCACTGGTACCACAAGATCGTTTCGCTATCGGCAGCCGCTATACCGTGCGTGGATTTGATGGCGAATCGCTGCTCACTGGCGATCACGGCTGGCTCTTGCGTCAGGAACTGGGACTTTCGCTCACACCTATCGCAAGCGAACTCTATGCCGGCATCGATACCGGGAAAGTGGGCGGTCAGTCGACCACAAGCTTACTCGGCAAACGTCTGACTGGCGCCGCCATCGGGCTGCGCGGCAATGCGGCTCTCTTGTCGTGGGATTTCTTTGTTGGTCGCCCGCTGGATAAGCCGGAAGGTTTTCGTACCGCGAGTACTACTGCTGGTTTTTATCTAAGCCTCAGTTTTTGAAGATCATCGATTGGTATCGGGCCGTGTGATGTCGACTATGGCTGGAGATATATCAGTTGAACATTTTGCGATACGGCCAATGGGTGTAAGGCTATACGTGAGTACATGATTAGGATCAGCTTCATTCATGCCCCATTCCGCAGTGATTGAGAGTGTGCAATATAACAATCATTCTGAGTGTCAATCATGCTTTTCAGCAGCGTGCAAATTTAGCGACAAGAAGGAAAATTGAAACGACAAATTGCAAAGCACCTCCAAGCTTAGCCAAGTTCAATTTTTTCCGCGCTTATCGAATGAACGAAAATTCATAGCGCTCCAACATGATTGCTGGCTTTCTGAAACATCATCGAAAGATGTCCATTTACATGGCGAGTTCGCGAATAAAAATACATTCGTCTTCAGCTTCGGACCTGGCTAAGCACTTTCCTCAATATCGTACTGCCCAAGAATGCTCAATGAGTGCTAACGAGGATGAGATGAAAGGCGATACAAAGTCGTCTCAAAAATCGAAATTGAAGGCGCGCGATCTGGTCAGGAATCCGTTGCGAGTCTGGAATGATGGATCGACTACGCCTTTCCATGAACCGACGCGCGATATTATGAAATGGATTTATCAGACGATTGCACCTGAAAAGACGCGCTATCAGGTAGCAACACGCTGGATGTTTCATAACGAGATTATGGAAAATCGTCACTGTCCGGTGCCGATTCCTGACCGGTCAGGGCTGGTATACACGACACCGGGAGGTAAATACTGGATTGTCCTCAAGCCGGACGGTACGTTGCGATTCAGAATTCCGGTGCCGCAGGTGACGCGTCGGTCAGTCCCTTCCGACGGCTATCTTGGTGAACCGCGACGCAGCCTGAACGAAGACAATTACATCATGTACTGCGATGGCAGCGACGGAGATCGCGACGATTTCCGGTTTTTCTTCAACATGAGAACTGGCCGACTGGTGCAAGTACATTTGAACGGGCGCACGAACCCTTGTGATGATGGTTAGTAGACATTGAATAAATTCCGCTTTTATTCAAACACCGCTGACTCGGGCAAGCTTTATTGGACGATGGTCTGTGGCTCGCCTTGATGACGCTCGCGAATTTCCCCCAAGCGAAAGACTGTTTCGCCCAGCTGCTTGAGCATCGTTTCGGCTTCGTCGGCCTTGTCTCTGGCGACAATGACTGTCATTCCAATTCCGCAATTAAACACACGATGCATCTCTGCATCTTCGACACCGCCATGCTGCTGAAGCCACGTGAATAGAGGCGGCATCTTCCAGGCATCACGATGCAAGACGGCGGTTAGATTGGATTGCAATACGCGAGGAATATTTTCAACCAGGCCACCGCCGGTGATATGCACCAGACCATGAATGTCGATTTTTTCCATCAGCGCCAGCAAGGGCTTGACGTAAATGCGCGTCGGCGCAATCAATACATCCGACAGCGGACGTCCATGAAAATCTGCATTCAAATCGGGCTTGGCCACATCAAGAATTTTTCGTACGAGCGAGTAACCGTTCGAGTGCGCGCCTGAAGACGCCAGACCCAGCACGACATCACCAGCACTGATTTTTTTCCCATCAATGATGCGGGATTTTTCTACGGCACCCACCGCGAAGCCGGCAAGATCATATTCGCCATCGGGATACATGCTGGGCATCTCGGCAGTCTCGCCGCCAATCAGGGCACAGCCTGCCTGCTCGCAACCTGCGGCGATACCTTTGATCACATCGGTCGCGGTTGCCACATTCAAGCGGCCGCAGGCAAAGTAATCGAGGAAAAACAGCGGCTCCGCACCCTGCACCAAAATATCATTGACGCTCATGGCGACCAGATCGATACCCACCGTATCGTGACGATTCAGATGAAAGGCCAGTTTGAGTTTGGTTCCTACGCCATCGGTGCCAGAGACCAGCACCGGTTCGCGGTATTTTTTACTGACTTCGAACAGTGCGCCGAAACCACCAATACCCGCGAGCACGCCCTCACGCATCGTACGTTTGGCAAATGGCTTGATCGCTTCGATCAATGCATCGCCGGCATCGATATCAACGCCTGCATCACGATAAGAGAGAGAAACCGGGGGCTTTGTGGACATGATCGCGTACGATGGATGAATGGGAAATCAGGCAGAGGAAACGGTAAAATGGCACACCTGCTGCGGTGCCCGACCGCCGAAGCGACGCTTATTTTACCAAATCACCCTCCCCGGCTCCGCGAGACATGCCCATTGTGACCAGTCCCGAACAAAGACAGACGCTGCTGTGGCTGGCCGTTGGCGTTACGCTGGCTGTGATGCTGGTCCTGCTCGGACCTGTCCTGACCCCCTTTGTCGCCGCGGGAATTATTGGATACATACTTAATCCCGGGGTGGATGCGCTTGCAGCACGCGGACTGCCGCGCGCACTGGCGGCGCTAATCGCCATCGTGACGGTCGGACTGCTGATGGCAGCCATCGTCCTCATCGTACTGCCAGTGCTGGGGGAAGAGCTGCCCGTCCTTAAACAAAGACTGCCCATACTGCTGGCCCGTATTGATGGCAGCGTCGGCGCCTGGCTGCGTCAATTGGGCATGGGTGGCCGGATTGATCTGGCCGGCATCCAGCAAATCATCACCGAAAAACTGGCTGCAGGCGATGGCTTCAGCACCTCCATGCTGACCTGGCTGCGAGTGGGTGGCACCGCCGTGGTCGAATGGGCGGCAACGCTGTTACTCATACCGATCGTGCTGTTTTATGTATTGCTGGACTGGCATCCGCTGTTTGCGCGCATGGGCGAAACTGTGCCGCGCCGCTGGATTGCGCAGGTGACCGAGATGGCAAAAGAAGTCGATAGCCTGCTCGCACAATACCTGCGGGGGCAATTGCTGGTCATGCTGCTACTGGCATCGTATTACTCGATTGGCCTTGCCTTGGCCGGTTTCGATGTGGCGCTGCCGGTCGGACTACTCACCGGACTGCTGGTATTTATTCCCTATGTCGGCTTCGGTTTTGGCCTGCTGCTGGCTATCGTTGCAGCGGTATTGCAGTTTGATGGCGCCCATGGACTTGTCGCAGTGGCCATCGTGTATGGTCTGGGACAGTGCATCGAAAGTTTTTATCTGACACCGCGATTGGTGGGTGAGCGCATTGGACTGCATCCGCTTGCAGTGATTTTTGCATTGCTCGCATTTGGCCAGTTATTCGGCTTTGTCGGTGTGCTGCTCGCGCTCCCTGCCTCGGCGATCCTGCTGGTGGTATTCGGTCGTCTGCGCCGGCACTACCTCAACAGCAGTTTTTACAATCAGTCATGAGGCAATTACTCCTTGATTGGGGTGCTGCGGGACCACCCACCCTGGAGAGCTTCGTTATCGGTCGCAACGAGGAGCTTGCCGCGGCGCTTCGTCGCATCGCCAATCAGGAAGCAGCCTCACTGGATCAGCGTTTCATTACGCTTTGGGGCGAACCGGGTGCGGGCAAATCGCATTTGCTGTGCGCATTGGCAGCAGGCGAAGGGACTCGTTACTTGAGTGCCGAGCAAGCTGCGGAAAGCTATGCATGGTCGCCAGAGATAGCGTTGTACCTTCTCGATGATTGCGACCAACTCGATGACGACCAGCAGATTGCAGCGTTTGCGCTGTATAACCAGGTACGCGAAGCCGGTGGCATGCTGGTGGCTGCCGCCAACAGACCACCAGCGCAACTGACGCTGCGCGAGGATCTGCGGACGCGGCTGGCCTGGGGTCTGGTCTATCAGGTCCATGGCCTGTCGGATGAAGAGAAAATCGATGCCCTGTCGAAGTCCGCAGATGCCCGTGGTCTGGTACTGTCGCCAGGCGTGTTACCCTACCTGCTGACGCACTCTCGCAGAGACATGCAATCACTGTCAGCGATCCTTGATGCGCTGGACCGCTACTCGCTGGAGACTCAGCGCCCCATCACGATGCCGCTATTGCGAGAGCTGCTGCAACTCGGCGACGCTCAACCGACCTCATGAACCTCACGCTTTTCGACCTCGACAATACGCTGCTGCCTCTGGATTCCGATTATGAATGGGGACAGTTCCTGGTTCGCACCGGTGCAGTGGATCCGGTGGCTTTCACTGCGCGCAATGCGGTCTTTTACGAGCAGTACCAACAAGGCACGCTGAACCCGGTCGAATATCTCGAATTCGCTTTTGGCACTCTGGCGCGCTTTGCCCGCGAACAGCTCGACGCCTGGCATGCGCAGTTCATGGCCGAAGTCATTGCGCCCGCGATTCGCCCTGAAGCGCTGGCACTGATCGAAAAGCATCAGCAGACCGGCGATCTGATTGCGATTGTCACCGCGACCAACCGGTTTGTTACCGGCCCGATCGCCAACGCCTTTGGCGTCGCTCATCTGATTGCAGCGGAGCCCGAACTGGATGTTCACGGACAAATTACCGGTCGACATGTCGGCACACCGCCTTTTGCAGAAGGCAAAGTCATTAACCTGCACCAGTGGCTTTCGACGATGAATCTCTCGCTGGCCGGTTTTGATCGCAGCACGTTCTATAGCGATTCGCAGAACGATATTCCGCTGCTCTCGGCAGTGAGTCATCCTGTCGCTACCAATCCCAATGCCAAGCTGACAGCGCACGCACAAGCACATGGCTGGCCGATACTGCATCTGTTTCATGATTAGAAAATTCATCCGCCGCATACTCGGCAATGGCGCCTCTGCTCGCGATGCTCGCGCACCGCTGGTTTTCGGTCGCGACGAGCACGGCATTGATCCCGACGATGTTTCATCCAACGCAGTGCGTGTGACAGAGACCTTGCAACGCGCAGGCTTCAAGGCCTTCATTGTCGGTGGCGCCGTGCGCGATCTGGTTCTTGGATTCAAACCCAAAGATTTTGATGTGGCGACCAACGCCACGCCGGAGCAGATCAAGCGCCTGTTTCGCCGTGCATTCATCATTGGTCGACGGTTTCAGATCGTGCATGTGATGTTTGGGCAGGATCTGATTGAGGTCACGACCTTCCGCGGCAGTTCATCCGATGGCGCACCCAAAGACGAGCATGGTCGGGTTTTGCGCGACAACACCTTCGGCGAGCAGCATGAAGATGCCGAGCGACGTGATTTCACGATCAACGCCATGTATTACGATCCGGAGCAGCAACTGGTACTCGATTATCACGGCGGCATGAAAGACATTCGCAGTCGCTCGCTGCGCATGATCGGTGACCCTGCAGCACGTTATCGTGAAGATCCGGTTCGGCTTTTGCGTGTGGTGCGATTTGCGGCAAAGCTCAATTTCAAGATTGCACCGACGACGCGCACACCGATCTCCGTGATGGCACCACTGATCAATAATGTGCCCGCGGCTCGCGTCTTTGATGAAATGCTCAAGCTGCTGATGAGCGGTCATGCAATGGCTTGCCTGCAACAACTCCGTCAAGAGGGCTTGCATCACGGTCTCTTGCCCTTGCTGGATGTGGTTCTTGAACAGCCTATGGGTGAGAAATTCGTCACACTCGCGCTGGCCAACACCGATGAGCGCATACGGCAAGGCAAACCGGTCTCGCCCGGTTTTTTGTTTGCCTCGCTGCTCTGGCATCAGGTACTGGAAAAATGGGAGGCTTATCGCGCGGCCGGCGAATATCCGATTCCAGCTTTGCATCTCGCGGCCGAGGATGTGCTCGACAGCCAGACCGAGAAACTGGCGCTGCAACGCCGAATTGCCACCGACATGCGTGATATCTGGGCGATGCAACCCCGCTTTGAACGCCGCTCAGGCAAAACTCCCTACAAACTGCTGGAACACACGCGCCTGCGTGCTGGCTATGATTTTCTCTTGCTGCGCTGTGCGTCGGGCGAAGTCGATGCAGAACTCGGCGCCTGGTGGACGGAGTTTATGGAGGCCGATAGTGCCGATCGCGAATCACTGCTCAATCGTAAACCTGCCGAGGCTGAGGGCGCCGCACCCAAGCGTCGGCGACGTCGTGGCGGACGCAATCGCAGCAAGAGTTCAGGGGATGTGCAGTGACCGCCATGGTGTCAGCCTATATCGGAATTGGTGCCAATCTGGGCGACTCGCAGCAAACCGTGCGCCTCGCCATTCAAGCATTGCAAGGGCTTGCGGATACCCGACTGTCAGCCAGTTCATCGCTATTTGCCACCGCCCCCATTGATGCAACAGGATCCGATTTCGTGAATGCAGTTGTTCGTATCGATACGAGCCTTGCGGCCGAAACTTTGTTGTCGGAACTGCAGAAAATCGAGCAGGCATTCGGCCGCGAGCGGCCCTTTCGGAATGCCCCGCGTACACTGGATCTGGATTTATTGCTGTACGGGCAGGTACAGATACGAAGCAGCGAACTGGAAGTGCCACATCCACGCATGACCGATCGCGCATTTGTACTCAAGCCGCTGCTTGAACTGGATGCGGCCATCCATATTCCTGGCAAGGGTCATGCGCAAGATTTTCTGGCCAGTGTGCAGGATCAGCGCATCGAGGTCATTGACCTGACCCCTGCCTTTGCATTGCCCTCCAACTAAAAGACACATGAGCTCAGGCTGCGCTTGTGTCACCCATTGGGCATTTCGGTTTCGCAATCGCGTATCATCTCTGGCATGAGCCTGGAAAAATATCGTTACATCGTTGTGGAAGGCCCGATCGGCGTCGGCAAGACCAGTCTTGCCCGGAAAATTGCGGCTGAAACCAATGCCCAGCCAGTGCTGGAGCAACCGCAGGAAAACCCGTTTCTTGAGCGCTTCTATCGGGACGCTACCCGGTACGCGTTGCCGACGCAGATGTTTTTTCTTTTCCAGCGAATGAACCAGCTGCGCGACCTGACACAAACGGATCTGTTCTCCGCGCCCGTCGTATCGGATTTTCTGATTGATAAAGATCCACTATTTGCCACGCTGACGCTGGCTGATGATGAACTCAATCTTTACCGACAGCTCTTCGATCACTTCAGTCAGTCGGCACCCCGACCTGATCTGGTGATCTATCTTCAGGCGGCGCCAGCCACACTGACCGAACGTATCCGCAGACGCGGCATTCCCAGCGAGGCTGGCATCTCGGAAAACTACCTGCAGCGTCTCTGCGAAAGCTATAGCCGCTTTTTCTACAACTATGAGACATCTCCACTGCTCATGGTGAATGCCGAAAATTTGAACCCAGTGGAGAGCAGCGATGATTTCGAGCTGCTTCTCAAGCGTATCGCTGGCATGCGGGGCAAACGAGAATTCTTTAACCGCGGAGAATGACGATGACTGGTCATCCAAAGTCAGACAATGGCGGCAGCCGAAAAAAGGTCACCATTTCGACGCTCGCAGAAATGCGCGCGCGAGGCGAAAAAATTGCAATGCTGACTTGTTATGACGCCAGCTTTGCCGCCGTCATGGACCAGTGCGGTGTGGATGCCCTTCTGGTAGGCGACTCACTGGGCATGGTAATACAAGGTCATGACACAACCTTGCCAGTGACCTTGACGGACATCGCTTATCACACGGCTTGTGTAGCAAGAGCTCATCGCACTTCCCTGCTGGTGGCTGATATGCCCTTTGGATTTTATGCGACGCCAGAACCTGCGCTGGACAATGCAGCACTACTGATGCGTGCCGGGGCCGAGATGGTCAAGCTGGAAGGTGGCAGCTGGCTCGTTCCCACCGTCAGAATGCTGGTCGAACGCGGTATACCTGTGTGTGCGCACTTGGGTCTGACACCGCAATCCGTTCATCAACTCGGTGGCTTCAAGGTACAGGGAAAGACTGACGCCGCTGCCGAGCAGTTGCTGATCGACGCACTCGCACTGCAAGACGCCGGCGCTTCACTGCTGGTACTCGAGGCCATACCAACGGGGCTTGCGGACAGGGTCACGAACGCCCTGGCGATACCCACGATCGGTATTGGTGCAGGTCCGGGCTGCTCCGGTCAGGTGCTGGTGATGCATGACATGCTGGGCGTCTTCCCCGGACATCGCCCCAAATTTGTAAAAAACTTCATGGACAGCCAACCCGACATCGCGGGTGCAATCAATGGCTATGTCAAGGCCGTCAAAGACCACAGCTTCCCGGCACCGGAACACTGCTTTTAATGTGCTTGCTTGCCGCTTCTGCGGTGTCAGATCAAGGCCACGTGCTTATGCATCCCTGATATCTGTCAGGTAGCGCGAAAGACTCGCTTCAAGTTGCGGCGCAAGTGACTCAAGATCACTCACCGCAAGGCCCAGATTGCGTACCAGACCATCCTCAAGGCTGTATACCCAGCTGTGGACCGTCACTTGCTGCCCGCGATCCCAGGCATCCTGCACGATCGTCGTCTGGCAAACATTCACGACCTGTTCGATCACATTCAATTCACAGAGACGATCCGTACGCTCGCGACGCGTCATCTTTGCAGGCAGATAATCCGCATGCTTATTGTGCACATCCTGTACATGTCGAAGCCAATTGTCTGCCAAACCCACTCTGCGCCGCTCCAGCGCCGTGTTCACGCCAGAGCAACCGTAGTGACCGCACACAATGATGTGCTTGACGCGCAAAACATCAATCGCGAACTGCAAGACCGAGAGACTATTGAGATCCGAGTGGACCACGACATTGGCCACATTACGATGCACAAATAACTCGCCGGGCTCAAGGCCAACAATGGTATTCGCCGGAACACGGCTATCCGAACACCCAATCCACAAAAACTCAGGTGATTGCTGAGACAACAGCTTGCGGAAATACTCTGGATCCCGCGCAATCATGGAATCAGCCCATTGCCGATTATTGGCAAAAAGCTGCTCTAGGACCGAAACCGGCTGGTTTTTATTCATTGGATCGTCAAGGTAACTGTATTAGGTGGATTTTACCGCAGAGTCCCATTTGCGAAAGATCATGACAGACATCGTCGGAACAGAAATCAATCTTGCAATTTGTTTCACAACAAAAATCAATCGACCAAATCACCAAAGCAGATCAAAAAAATGCAATCACCATTAGCAGTTGCAGAAAATGTGCTAATTGATTTTTCATGAAAGAGGGCTTTTTTTACACTGAATCACGTCACAACAACTGAGTAAAAACAAGTTGCAGTGACGATAGTGAGGCAAAAAATCAAAAACTAAAAATTGTTTTCAACGTAGCCACAAGCGGTAAAAGTCGATAGAGATATGTTACACAAAACTGATCTTTCTATGTATCAAGGAAATGAGCAAAAAAGCAAAATTATTTTTTAAGGCAACAAATTACCAAAGACCGTGATGCTGTCTGAATGTCAATCCGATATCGGCACTCAGAAACAGCATTTCTTCATTGATACCATCAAAGGAGCTTCATGATGATGGCTTTAGAACGTGACAATGTTTTGGCAATTCAGGGAAACAGCATAGCCTCCCTGCCCAAAAGGCAGTATCACCAGATCGACCTTGAGTACCATACTACGAGCAACGCCTTATGGACTTACATGAAACCTCTGGGTGTCCCCTGTTTCAATCTGGGTATGGTGGAAGAATTGCACCAAACATTCGACGAAGTAAACCGGAATAAGGGCCAGTTTCTTTATGAGGGCACCTGGTCTCCGGTTGACTATTTTGTGATTGCGTCGCGCCATCCCTATACCTTTAATCTAGGCGGCGACCTTGCGCTGTTTATTCGACTGATCAAGGCTCGCGATCGAGATGCCTTGATGAATTATGCAAAACTTTGTGTTGATGGGATATATACCCGACTTTGCAACTACAACGCCTCCGCAATGACGATCTCGCTCGTTCAAGGCGATGCTTTGGGCGGAGGATTTGAATTTGCACTGTCTAGTAACATCATCGTTGCCGAGCGAGGCGTGAGGATGGGCTTCCCGGAAATCATCTTCAATCTTTTCCCAGGAATGGGCGCCTATAGTCTGCTTAGCCGACGGGTCGGCATGCGAATGGCAGAAAAAATGATGACCAGCGGGAATACGTATCTCGCAGAAGATTTGGAAAAATTGGGTGTCGTTGATTTGGTAGTGCCACAGGGCGAAGGCACTAAGGCTGTTTTTGAAATGATTCAAAAACAAAGTAAAAGACTCAACGGGCTACGAGCCATCTACGAATGCCGCCGGCACGCAAACCCAGTCTCGTATAAAGAACTTCTGGATATCACATCTATCTGGGTTGAGTCAGCACTACAGTTGACGAGCAAAGATTTACATATGATGAATCGTCTAGTTCTCTCGCAACGCCGTCAGCAGGGCCAGCGATCTCAATCGGAAGAAGGTAGTTTTTATCTCGCAGCAGCGTAATGCAAAAAGCCGATCTTGCTTTACTTAAAAAAGAAAGTACTGATCAAATAAAACCGCAAGTTTTCGTAGCAAAGTTAATGGCAATAAGCCGTTGATTTTGCTACCCTCAGCGTCACACAACTATCTCGTATCGCCATCAGACATGGATTTATTCGGAATTTCTCTAAAAAATTCCTGAATCAGAAATTTACAGAAATCCGATCCAGGAAAAAAATCAAAGGAACAAGAATATTTTTATTTTTCGCTCGCAAACATTTGGTAAAAAAGATAAAAATTCATTTTTATACTGTTTGCGAGACCCGGAAAAATATCCGGGGAATCTATGGACTGAAACAGATTTCGCAATTTCGACATATGCTCCATATCTGCCGAAGCATGCGATTGCAGAAAAATAAAACCGTCAGAGAGCTTCCTGCCGAAAGCATTCGAAATAGCATCAGCGGCCTTACCGGCGTACACAGAGGAAATGATTTCCAAAACATAAATCATGCCGAGCACAGTGCAAGGGTTAGCGTGCAATGCCGAATAATAGTTAAATGCGATCATTGCCTGGATTGATCCGCGCGATGTTTTTTCAATGACTTCTTCAGAGGCATAACCAAAACTGGCAATGTCTTGGAGTACAATTTTTTCATGGCCCTTTTCTTCATGAATATGATCATAGAGATAGAGTCTGACCGTATCGTATCTTTGCGCACAACGCCCAGCAGCAGCGGCCATAATCGGACAGAAATGTAAAACAATAGGATAAATATCGGTCATGAAGCTGACATAGTGCTTTTCCGATACATCTCCAGAAAGCATTCTCCGCATCATGGGTGTACTCTCGATCTCACGGCAGTTTATATCGGTCAACTCAATCAATTGATTCGCAAATGACATACATTTTCTCCAAAAATATAAAACTAGCCATTAGTCACTCTCAGTCGCAGTTTGTCGTCGTAGCTGTCGATATTTTTCTAGCTCTTCACAAAGCTCGCTGAATACTTTTTTCATTTCCTGCAATATTTCCGATGAATGCTCCTCCATTTCAAGAATATTTAATTTCTCAACCCGCTTGCACATCATTTTGAGAGAAACCGCACCGATACTGAGCGCAGATCCTTTCAATGTATGAAGTATTTCTTTGATCTCATCGACTCTTGCCTCATTTAATGCAAACTCGAGAGAGCGTAGTAATTTATTGTTTTCCGTAACAAATTCGAGAATCAAATCATCGAGAAATTTTGGATCTTTGCTGACATGCTCCAGATCGGTCAGATTCTGCAGGTCTAGCACCGTCGCTGTTGGTCGTAATAATTTCAGCCGGTTTTTAGGTTTGGGTGAAAGAGTCCGATTTTCGGGTGGGCCGGACGACTTGAATTCGGTTACTAGCTGCTCAAGAGTCTGCAGAAATGAATTAACCTGTATAGGCTTTGGGAGAAATTCGTCAGCACCTGCCTCAAGGCTTTCCTCGCGAGCCTCTGTTGTGACATTGGCAGAAAACATGATGATGGGAGCGCGAGCCATATTGCCGCGCATGAGTCTATACATCCGAGCAACATCCATACCTGTCATGCCTGGCATGTTCATATCGAGGATGATGGCATCGAACTCTTTTTTTTCTATCTTATCGAGAGCATCTTCACCATCTTTCGCCAAAGTGCAGTGATGACCGGCCCGCTCGAGTATTTTCTGAATGACTTTACGATTAGTAGGATTATCTTCCGCCACGAGAACTCTGTAAGTACAGTCATCGAATTTCGCACTAAAACTTGAGTTTGATATTGACAGTTCGGATTCCCGAGAGAACGGTGTTATTTTTTTCGAAGTATCGTTCGATGAAATGATGGAATGAGCGTGCAAAACATTGTTTAAATGATCTAAATCTAGAGGCAGATGAAGCACCGCTGAAAATCCAACCCGTTCGGCCAGTTCTTCTACCAGTTTTGCATGGGGACCAGAATTAGAAATCAATGCCAAGGTCACGGGCATATCGCGAACAACTTCGCGAATGGATAACACTCTTTTTCGAAGCAAAATTTCGTACGTATCGATAGCCAATTCTTGCAAAGGTGATTCTTGAATGAAGATCAGGCGTATCGGCTTGCCCACTAAAAGGGATTGCTCAATGATATCTTTTGCCTTGCCAAAATCTGAGGCCAGAACGGGCGGGCTGGTGATGCGATTGCGCAGAGGGCCCAGAAAATCATCGGTATTTTTTTCCGTGCCGATGATGATGCTTCTGATCTGAATTGTGGCGAGTGATTTTTTTTCTAAATCTTCAACTCTGACTGTACTGAAATCAAGCTCGAACCAGAAATCACTTCCCTGACCCTGAATGCTCTGAAAACCGATCTCTCCGCCCATGAGTTCGACCAGCTGCTTGCTGATGGTGGTTCCCAGACCAGTTCCACCATAGCGCCTTGCGATCGTTTCCTCGGCTTGCGTAAAGCTGTCGAATATCCGGCTCTGCGCCTCAAGTGGAATGCCTATCCCCGTATCTTTTACAGAAAAGCGCAAGCGTACGGAGTCCGGCGTCCTGAACAAAAGTCTCACACTGAGGCTTATTTGCCCTTGTTCGGTGAACTTGACAGAGTTGCCAAGCAAATTGACCAGTATTTGGCGAAGGTGATGAGGATCACCCTTGACGAGATAGGGTACGTCGGAAGCAGTACTATTCATCAACTCTATTGCCAGCGGGTCAATTCGGTAGCGAAAGATATCGAGGATGCTGTGCACAAGCTGATAGAGGTCGAATGTCGTTTGATTTATCGACATTTTTCCTGCTTCTATCTTTGAAAAATCCAGAACATCTTCAATCTGGGACAACATGACCTGAGAAGTCGTAGTCATGCAATCCAGCATTTCTTTTTGTTCTCGGTCGATCTTGGTACTTTTCATCAAGTCGACCATGCCGATAATGGCATTGAGCGGCGTTCGCAATTCATGACTCACAGCACAAATAAATTGGCGTTTCGCATTATTGGCGACCTCAGCATGCTCCAATACCTTGTAAAGTCTGCCAACCAGCGTGCTGAAGTAAATGGATATCGTCAGCGTGCCAACCCACAAACCAACTGAAAGACCTCGTTCGCTGACCCAGTAAGGCACAGTAAATATGACCCAACCAAAGCCTATAAGCGAAAGTGTCAAGGCAACGAATAGATATTTTTTTCCAAAACGAAAACCGTATCCGATGATGATCCACTGGTACAGAAAATAAAGTGGCGCAGCGTGACTCCCGCCGATCAGGAAAACATAAGACAGCGCACCGACATCCAGCACAATGGCCGCAATACGTCGCGCAGGAACATCACCGCGCCAAAATACAATGCAAATGCTGATACTGAGGGCAGCGCCCAGAAAAAGTGCGGCGACAGTCAATACATCGGGGTGAGTTTCGGCGCTTGAATTAGGATTGGATCCGCCGATGTAGGCAAAGTAGGAAAGCAAGGCCACGCCCACAATGATTCTGACCACCGATTGCTCTAGTTCGCTACCGCGTGGGCCTTCTGCGTACCGATACAAGGGCTGTGGCATAAATTTTCGGTAGATCAGTAGTGGCTATCTGAATAGCAGCGTATTCAGTCAATTTGTGCAGCAAGTCAATTGATGGCAGCTGCGGAATGAAAAA
>JACCDP010331847.1_pt1 | contig 22798 bp, 21 predicted proteins | sample 7445841 | NCBI WGS metagenome assembly JACCDP01 (sample SAMN15323441, study PRJNA562643) | freshwater metagenome | isolation source: river surface water | place: USA:Blue River Watershed | collected 2017-08-17
ATGACGCCCTGGTGTGGCCCGAGTTCGGCAACGCCGACGATGCTGACCTGACATGGTGACACTCAAGCCCGGCGAGATCTGGCTGGCCCAGCTCGATCCGACGGTGGGCAGTGAAATCCGCAAGACGCGCCCCTGCGTGATCGTGTCGCCGGTCGAGATGAATCAGTACCTGCGCACCGTGATCGTGGCGCCCATGACCACCGGCTCACGGCCTGCAGGATTCCGGGTGGGCCTGACCTTTCAGGGCAAGCAGGGCCTCATCCTGCTGGACCAGATTCGCACGCTGGACCGCGCACGCCTGGTGCAGCGCCTCGGCGCCCTGCGGCCCGCCACGCTCGCGCAGGCCCAGCAGGTGCTGGGGCAGATGTTTTCTCCCTGACGCAGTGCCGGGCTGTCGCTCAGCGCTTCAACCAGATCAGCGGGACTGCCACGCCATCCAGCCCGCAACGCCCAGCAGCAGGTACAGCGGCACGAAGATGCGCAGCGACTGCAGGGCCTGCGCGCGGGTGGCGCGGCCGGTGTGCACGCGCCACCAGGCGTGCAGCAGCGGCGCGGCGACGATCACGCCGAACTCGATGGCCAGCTCGATGTGCACCAGGCCCGTGCTCATGCAGGGCCTGTCGAACCCTTGGCGATGGCGTCCATCTGCCGCGCCAGTTCGATGTCGCGCAGCGACAGGCCCTGCACGTCGTGGGTGGTCAGCGTCACCGACACATGGCGGTAGACGTTGTTCCACTCGGGGTGATGGTTCATGCGCTCGGCCACCAGTGCGCATTGCGCCATGAAGCCGAAGGCCTGGGTGAAGTCGGCAAACGCAAAGTCGCGCCGGATCAGGCCGCCGCGCTCATCGGCCCAGGCCCACAGCGGCAGCGATTGCAAATGGGTGCGTGCCTGTTCGGCGCTCAGGCGGCCAGCGGCAGCCGGGGGGAGGTCAGTTCGGGTGTCAGACATGGTGCGGCAGGCCGGGGCGTGTCGCACGATTGTCGGCCCACCGCCGCGGGCTGCGTGGCGGGCCCGCTGCAAAGCCCTTCAAGGCAGGCGATGAATGCCTGCTCGATCTGCCGCACCGTGGCAGGCGTGTCAAACAGCGGCCCCTGCTTGCGCGCGAGCGCCAGCGCCTCGCGCAGGCGTGGCAGCTCGCTGCCGAGGGCGGCCAATGCCACTGCGCGCTCCTCGTACTGCGGCAGCGAGTCGGTGATCAGCTCGGGCAGCCCCGCTGCACTCAGCAGCGCACCGGCCATGCGCGACGCGAAGGTGCGGCCGCTTTGCGTGAGCACCGGCAGGCCCATCCACAGCGCATCGTTGGCGGTGGTGCCGCCATTGAACGGAAAGGTGTCGAGGAACAGGTCGGCCAGCGCGTAGCGGGCCAGGTAGTCGGCGGGTGCAGCGCGCGTGGCAAACACCAGCCGCGCCGCATCCACGCCGCGTGCCATGGCTTCGCGCTGCAGGTTGGCACGCGCATACGGGTTATCGGCCAGCAGCCACAACACGCTGCCCGGCGTGCGCTGCAGGATGCGCATCCACGCATCAAACACCGCAGGCGTGATCTTGTAGTTGTTGTTGAAGGCGCAGAACACAAACGCGCCTTCGGGCAGGCCGCACTCTGCGCGTGTGGGCGTGCGGCCGACCGGCCGCTGGCGGTCGCTGACCTGGTACACGCCTTGCAGGTACAGCGCCCGCTCGGTATGAAAGGGCTGCTCTTGCTCGGGGATGAGGTAGCGGTCGGCGATGACGAAGTCGATGAACGGCAGGCCGGTGGTGGCCGGCAGGCCGAGGTAGGTCACCTGCACCGGCGCAGGCCGCCAGGCCAGCATGTTGGCGCGCGCGCCAAGCGTCTGGCCCTGCAGGTCGAGCAGGACATCGATCTCTTGCGCGCGGATCAGCCGCGCCGCAGCCTCGTCGCTCAGGGCGTGGAGCGGGTGCACCGTGTCGGCGGCGGCCAGCACGCGCTTGCGCAGCGCCGAGCCGTCTTCGCGGCTCCAGTCGAACAGGTGCAGCTCGAAGCGGTTGCGGTCGATGAGCTCAAGCATCTCAACCGTGAGCATGGCCACCGGATGCAGGCACAGGTCGCCCGAGCACACGCCGATGCGGATGCGCGCATGCCCGTAGGGCTGCGTGGGTGCCAGCCGAGGCACGTCCAGCCGCAGCTTCTTGCGAACGTATTCGCGCGCGGCGTCCAGCTGCTCTTGCGGATCCTGCGACTGGCTGATCATCGCCAGCGCCGAGGTGTGGCGGCGCTGCGTGGCCTCGTCCAGCCCCGGCAGCGGCGAATACACCGGCCACTGGCACTGGCGCGCGCGCAGGAACACCCAGTGGTGGATGGCATCGGGCTGCTGCGGCTCGATGCGCAGGCTGCGCGTGAGCGCCGACAGCGCCTCGGCCAGCCGGCCGCGTTCTTCAAGATGACGTCCCAGGTTGTTGAGCGCCAGCAGCAGCAGCGGACGCTGCGATGCATCGTCGGCGCTGGCGTGCTGCTCGATCCACAGCCACTGCGCGACCGCCGCATCGTGCTCGCCCAGCCGCTCGAGCGTCAGGCCCAGGTTGAAGCGCGGCTGCAGGAAGTGCGGCGCCAGATGCAGCGCCTGCGAATACGCCTCGCGCGCGCCGGCGGCGTCGCCTTCGGCAAACAGCGTCACGCCCAGGTTGAACAGCACCAGCGGTCGCTGCGCGTCATGCCGGCGCGCCAGCCAGGTGCGGTACAGCGTGGCAGCCAGCGGGCCCTGGCCCTGCTCGCACAGGGCACTGGCGACATCCAGCAGCGCGGGCAGGTCCAGCGCGCCATCCCACGCCGCCCGCGTGAGCGCCGCATAGTCGCGCTGCGGGTCGAGGTGAGGCGTCATCTCCATCTGTGCGGGTGCGTGGTGTGCCGCCTTGGCCATGCATCACGGGAACAGGGTGGCGTAGTCGCTGGCGCTGAGGGTCTGCGCCAGCACGTCTTTCTGGTCGGCGGTCATCGCGCTGCGGTTGGCAAGGTCTGTGAGCTGCTGCACCGACAGCGCGGCCACCTGTGCCAGCGTCATCTGCTCGATCTGGCTGCCCGACATCACGCCGAGCTGGCTGGCGCTGAGGGCCTGCATCTGCGTGGTGGTGAGCGCCCGCACCTGCGCACCGCTGAGGTCGCCCACCTGCGCGTCCGACATCAGCGTCACGTCCAGCGCGGCCACCTGGCTGGCCAGCAGCCATTCGACATCCAGCGCCTGCAGCTGCTGCGCGCTGAAGGCATTGAGCTGCGCCGAGCCGAGCGCGCGCACCTGCGCGGCGCCCAGCAAGGGAATTTGCGTGGTGGTGAGCTGGTCGACATCGGTACCGAGCGCGGCCACCTGCGTGTCGGTGAGTGCGCTGATGCGCGTGTCCAGCAGCACCAGCAGCGAATCGGCCGGGCCGGTCAGCACGCTGGTGAGCTGCGCGCTGGTCAGCGCCTGCAGTTGCGTGTCAGAAAGGTTGCCCAGCTGCGTGGTGCTCAGGCCGGTGACATCCAGCGCGCTGACCTGGTCACGCGACAGGTCGCCCATCTGCGTGAGCCGCGGCAGCACCAGTGCCACCTGCGCATTGCTGAGCGCCTGCACCTGGTCGGACGACAGCGCGTTCACCTGGCGGCTGGTCAGGCTGGACAGCGCGCCGTTGCTCAGGCCGGCCACCTGGTCCGCGCCCAGCTGGCCGATGTCGGCGGCCGAGGCAATGTCGCGCACCACCTCGAGCTGCGATGCATCCAGCGCGCGCAGCTGGCCCGCGGACAGCGCGGCGATCTGGGCGCTGGTCATCGCCTGCAGTTGCGCGGTGGACAGGGCGCGCACCTGGCTGGTGGACAGCGCCTGCACCTGCGTGGTCGACAGGTCGCCCAGCACCGCGCCGAGCTGTGACGCATCCAGTGCGCGCAGCTGGGTGCTGCCCAGCGCCTGCACCTGCGCAGAGGTGAGGAACTGCAATTGCGACGACAGCAGCGACGCCACCTGGGACGACTGCATGGCCTGCAGGTCGGCCACCTCGATGGACGCGATCTGCCCGCCCGACAGCGCGCGCAGCTGCGTGCTGCTCATCGACGCCACCTGCGCGGTGGTCAGCGCGGCGATCTGGCTGTACGCGAGCACGGCCAGCTGCCCGGTGCCCAGTGCCCGCACCTGCGCGGTGCCCAGCGCCGAAATGTCGGTGCCCAGCGTGGCCAGTTGTCCGGCGTTGAGCGCCTGCACCTGCTGTGTCTGCAGCAGCGTCTTCACCGTGGCCAGGTCATTGGCCTCCAGCGCATTGAGCTGCTGCGACGTGAGCGCGCGGGCCTGGGTGCTGCTGAGGCTGGAGATCTGCCCGTCGGTCATGGCGCGCAGCTGCGCGGTGGTCAGGGCGGCAAGCTGCGCGGTCGACAGGGCCGCCACCGCGCCGGTGCTGCCGGTGGTGAGTGCGGCCACCGCCTCGTTGGTCAGCGCCTGCAGCTGCGCGGTGCCCAGGGCCCGCACCTGCGCCGAGGTCAGCGCGCCGGCCTGCGTGGCCGACAGTGCTGCCATCTGCGTGTTGGTGAGTGATGCCACTTGTGCGCTGCCCAGGGCAGCCACCTGCGCGGTGCCCAGCGACTGCACCTGCTCTTCGGTGAGGGACGCGATCTGGCTGGCCTGGATGCGCGACTGCAGCGCGGCCACGTCGGCGGCTTCCAGCGCCTGCAGCTGCGATGAAGTCATGGCCTTCACCGCCGCCACGCCCAGGCCCGCTGCCTGCGTATCGGTCAGACTGCGGATCTGCTCGGCGCTGAGCGCCTGTACCTGGTCGGTCTTGAGGGCGGCAATGGCGGCGGAACTCAGGGCAGCGATCTGTTCGGCCCCCAGCGCCTGCAGCTGGCCGGTGCCCGGGTCGGTGCTCAGGGCGCGCGCCTGTGCCGTGGTCAGCGCCGCGAGCTGGGCGGTGGTCAGGCCAGCGACCTGCTCGCTCGTCATGGCCGCCACCTGTGCCGTGGTGAGGGCGGCGATTTGCGCGGTGGTGAATGACTGCACCTGCTCCACGCCGAGCGCCTGCACCTGGTTGGCGCGCAGCGTGGGCAGCAGCGAGGCCACGGTGCTGTAGGCCAGCGCCTGCAATTGCGAGCCCGACAGCTCGCGTGCAGCGGCGGTGCTCAGGCGGGCCACCTGGCCACTGGTGAAGCTGCGCACCTGGTCGGTGGACAGCGCCTGGATCTGTGCGGTGCTCAGCGCCGCCACCGCACCGGTGGCCAGTGCCGCCACCTGCTCGTTGGTGAGCGCGCCCACGCCGCTGGCGTTGGCACTCAGGGCCGACATCTGCGCCGAGGTCAGTCCACCGGCCTGCGCGCTGGTCAGGCTGCGCAGCTGGTCCGATGACAGCGCGGCCACCTGCTGCGTGGTGAGCGCGCGGATGGCGGCACTGGACAGCGCAGCGATGCGGTCATCGGTCAGTGCGCCGATGCCGCCGGAGCCTGCCGCCAGCGCACGCACCTGCGCCGTGGTCAGCGCGCCCAGCTGGGCATCGGACAGCGCCTGCAGTTGCGCTGAGCCAAGCTGGCCGACCTGCGACGCGGTCAGGGCCGCCACTGCGCCGGTGGACAGCGCCGCCACCTGACCGGCCGACAGCAGGCCGATCTGGCCGGCCTTGATGGCACCGGCCTGGCCGTTGAGCAGCGCACCCATCTGCTCGTCGCCAAGCGCCTGCACCTGCGCATTGGTCAGGGCCTGAATCTGGGCGGTGGTGAGCGCGCGGACGGCGGCCGTGCCGAGCGCAGCCACCTGCTCGGTGGTGAGTGCGGCCACCTGCGCGCTGCCCAGCGAGCGGATCTGTGCATCGCTGAGCTGCTTGACCTGGTCTTCGGTGAGCGCGGCCACCTGCGTGGTGGTGAGCGAACGCACCTGGCTGGCCGTCAGCGCGGCGATCTGTGCCGTGCCGATGCTCTGGATCTGGGCGGTGGTCAGGGCCTGCAGCTGCTTGCTGCTGAGCGCGGCCACCTGGCTGCCCAGCGCATCGATGGCGGCCATCTGCGCGGTGGTGAGCGACTGCACTTGCGTGCTGCTCAGCGCGGCCATCTGCTCGGTGCTCATCAGGCGCAGCTGGTCTTCGCTGAGGGCCTGCACCTGCTTGACACCGATGGCGCGGATCTGTCCGGTGGAGAAGGTGGTCAGTGCATCGAGCTGGCCGCCGGCCAGCGCCTGGATCTGCGCGCTGGTGAGCTGCTCGCCGCTGTTGTCTTCCAGTGCGGCAAGCTGCTCGGCCGACAGCGCACGCAGCTGACCGGTGGTGAGTGCCGCCACATGGGCGGTGGCAATCGCATCGATCTGCTCGTAGGCCAGCGCCGCCAGCTGCGCGGTACCGATGGCTGCCAGCTGCGCGGTGCCGAACTGGCTGATCTGCCCGGTGGTCAAGCCGAACTGCGCCTGGTAGGGCGTGAAGGCGGCGATCTGCTGGCCGCTGAGCGCAACGATCACGCTGCTGTCGTAGCCCGAGCTGGTCTGCCCGATGGCGGCGATCTGCTCGGGCGACAGCGCCTGGATCTGTACGGTGGACAGCGAGCGGATGGCGTCCGAGGTCGCGCCACTGATTTCAGTGGGCGTGAGCGCTGCAATCTGGTCTGCGGTGTAGCTCTTGAAGCTGGTGATGGCGGTCATGGTGAACCCTTCCCTGCGGGCACGAACTGCCGCACACGACCTTTATCGGCGGCCCTCTCAGGGGGTTAAGGCCAGAACTGCGCTGCACTTGCCGCCCAGATCCGGCGATCGCCAGGGCAAGTACGCAAGCACAGGAGTTGCGTGCACTCAATGCACGCCAGGCACCAGGCGCCTACAGTGAAGGCGTGCGTTCGGGATTCAAACCCCGGGCGCGCCTCCCGAGCCGTGATGAGCGGCGAGGGTGCGAACCCGGTACTCTGATGCCGGGATGCACGGAGACAGACTCAGACCGGAACGGATTCGCTCCCCCGGGGTCTCCGTCGGGCCCGCCGCCTGTTCCAACAAGCGGCGGGCTTTCCTTTGGCGGCCGCGCTGAAGGGCTTGCCTGCGTGGGGGCAAGCGCCTTGTGGGACGATCGCCCCCCATGGATTCGCTGACGCAGATTGCGCTGGGCGCTTCGCTCGGCGTGGCGGTGATGGGCCGGCGCACCGCGGTGTGGAAAGCCGCCGTATGGGGCGGCGTGGCCGGGCTGCTGCCCGACCTGGACGTGCTGGTCGACCATGGCGACGCAGTGCTCAACATGGTGCGGCACCGCGCCGAAAGCCATTCGCTGTTCTACCTGACGCTGCTGTCCTTGCCGATGGCCTGGCTGGTGGCGCGGCTGCACCGCGAGCGCGCATTGCTGATGCGCTGGTGGCTGGCACTGTGGCTGGCGCTGTTCACCCACCCGCTGCTCGACCTGATGACCATCTACGGCACGCAGGCGCTGCAGCCCTTCACCGACGAGGCCTGGGGCCTGGGCAGCATCTTCATCATCGACCCGCTGTATTCGCTGCCGCTGTTTGCCGGCGTGCTGCTGGCCGTGATGCGATCCGACCTGGCGCGCGGGCTGCGTGCCAACCGCATCGGTCTGGTGCTCAGCACCGCGTATCTGGCCTGGAGCGCGCTCGCGCAGGCCTGGGTGACGCAGCAGGCCACGCAGTCACTGGCAGCACAGGGCTTGCCGGCGCGGCAGCTGCTGGTGACGCCCGCGCCGCTGACCACCGTGGTGTGGCGCGTGGTGTCGATCGACGGCGACCGCTTTCACGAAGGCTTTTATTCGCTGCTTGACGGTGCGCGGCCGATGCGCTTTGTGGCGCACGCGCGCGGTGAGGCACTGCTGGCCCAGCACAGTGCGCATCCGCAGGTGCAGCGCAAGCTGCGCTTTGCCGACGGCTTTGTGAAGATGCGCCACGACGGCCAGCACCTGTGGATCACCGACCTGCGCATGGGCCAGGAGCCGCACTACGTGTTCAGCTTCAACATCGGCCCGCCGCTGGCTTCCGGTCAGGCGCATCCGCCGGCGTGGCAGGCCTCCAGCCGCATGCCGGTGCGCGAAGGCCTGGCCTGGCTGGGCCGGCGCCTGGTCGGTGAAGACCTGCCGCCGCCGGGCTGAACGCTGCCCCGATTCGGTCAGGCCGAGGGCTTGAGATCGAACACCAGGCAGGTGGTGGTGGCGTGCGCGTACAGCGTGCCGTCCGGTCCCACCAGCCGGCCTTCGGCAGTGGCCAGTTGCCGGCCGCAGTGCAGCACCTGTCCGATGGCGCGCACCCGCGGTACCTTGGGCGTGAGGGCGCGCACGATGTTCAGGCTGAACTCGGCGGTGGTGTAGCCGCGGCCCGCGGGCATCTTGGTGTGCACCGCGCAGCCCAGCGCCGAATCCAGCAGCGTCGCAAACCAGCCGCCATGCACCGTGCCCATCGGGTTGAGGTGCGCCGCGCCGGGCGTGCCCTGAAAGATGGCCAGGCCGTCGCCCACCTCCACCAGCAGATAGTCCAGCGTGTGCGCCATCGTGGCCGAGGGCAGCGTGCCTTCGGCCATGCCCTGCATCATCTGCAGCCCGCTCAGGCCGGCGATCTGCTGCGCGCTGGCCACCCCCGGGCCCATGCGTTCGCGCTGGCGCAGCGCGTCCTCGCGGGCGATCCAGGCCTCCAGTTCATGGGGTGCAGTCTGCGTGTTCGATGCCGTGCTCATGCGCCTATCTTGCCTCATCACCCGCGCGACCGCGCACCACGGCCCGACGCGCAGGGGGATGGGCTAGCAGGGCATCCGCTAGTAGGGCATCAGCTGCAGTTGAAGCGGTGGTGCCGCAGCGGCGTCGGGGTCGGCATGCCAGGCACTGCCGTTGGCGGCTGCTGCGGCCGCGGCCGCGAAAGGGGCGTCGGTGGCTGGCGACTCCAGGCGGAAACGCCGCATGCGCATCGGCCGCAGGCCCAGGTCGAGCAGGCTGCCGGTGTGCGCGTCAATCTGCGCGAAATACAGGCACATGGTCTCGTCGCGGATCGGCTGGGTGTCGGCAATGCCCTCGTAGTCGTTGATCAGGTCACCGCATCCGTACAGGATGAGGCGGCCGTGGTACACCTCCAGCGGCATGGGGTGATGCGACGAATGCCCGTGCACCACATCGGCGGCATCCAGGTCGATCAGGCGGCGTGCAAAGCGGCGGTGCGCGTCGGGCAGGCGCTCTTCCCAGTTGGCGCCCCAATGCAGCGAGACCACCACGCGGTCGCCGGCGCGGCGCGCGGCGAACACGCAAGCGGCCACATGGTGCGCGGCCTCGTCGTCCAGCTCGTCGAGCAGCGCCACACCCGGGCGGTGCTCCATCGCGCGCCATGAATCGGGCACCCCGCTGCTGCGGCACGCCCACGCGAACACCAGCAAGCGTCGGCCGTGCGCCAGCGGCACGATGGCCGGCGCGCATGCGCTGGCGCCGTCCAGCCCTGCGCCGGCGCTGCCCAGCCCGGCATGGCGCAAGTGCGCCAGCGTGTCGCGCAGCCCCTTGGTGCCCCAGTCCAGTACATGGTTGTTGGCCAGGGTGCACACGTTCACGCCCGCGGCCAGCAGGGTGTCCAGATTGTCCGGGTGCATGCGGTAGTGCGCCGGCTTGTCCGGCCATGGGGTGTCGCTGAGCGTCACCGCGGTCTCCAGGTTGACGATGGCTGCATGAGGCCGGCGCACCAGCACCTCTTGCAGCGCATCGCCCCAGACGTAATGCGAATTCACCGGCGCCGGAATGACGCCGTGCATGCGCTCGGCAAGCTGCATGTAGACGCGGGCGTCTTGCACGCCGTCCTCATGCAGCGTCGGGTCGCTGGCGCGGGCGCGCGTCTGGTCGATACCGCGTCCGGTCATCACGTCACCGGCCAGCCACAGGTTGATGCGGTCGTTCATGCGAGGCTCATCAGCGATGGAAGCCCGCGGCGAGGATTTGGTTTGGGCATGAAATGTCATGCAATCGATTCTGTCGATCACCCCGCCGGGCTGCGTGAGCGCGCGCAAGCGGCCCGCGCTTGCGCTTCATCGCCTGCGCTGGCTCAGGGTGTTGGCGCGTCGCGCTCGCGCACCCGCTGGCCGTGCTGCAGCGCCGAGGGCGGGTACATCACCACCCGCGTGCCGACCGGCAGGCGGTCGTCTATCCACGCCTGCTGCGCATGGCGGGCATGCACCGTCACCGGTGTCAGGCGGGCGCGGCCCGCGTCGATCACGAACACCGCCATGCCGGCGCCCGACGGAAACACCGCGCTGGCAGGCACCTGGCGTGCACGCCCTTCGCGTTGCACCACGATGCGCGCATCGACACGCCACGCATCGCCCAGCCGCATCCACGCCTCGCGCTGCGCTGCATCCGCATCGGCGCGCAACTGCAGCACCACATGGACCCGCTGCTCTTCCACGCCAAGGGCCGACACCTTGGTGAAGCCCCCCGGCTCGATGCGCGCCACCACCGCTGGCAGCGCACCGGTCTGTGCACTCATCCAGGCCGCAGCACCAGGGCGCACCTGCTCGGCCTCTTCGGTCAGCAGGTCCACCACCGCCTCGCGCTGCGTCAGGTCGCCCACCTCCAGCAGCGCCGCGCCCTGCGCCACCTCGCCTTCGCTGTCCTTGTGCAGCCGGATCACGCGGCCAGCCACCGGCGCACGCACGTCCAGCCAGGCACCTGATCCCGCCAACATGTTCGCGCCGGCAACGGCCGGTCGCAGCGCCACTTGCGCCAGTGCCAGCTGATGCCGTGCCGCGGCCACGTCTTGTAGGGCGGCATCACGCTCGGCGCTGCGCAAGCGAAGCGCAAGCCGCTGCGACTCGGCTTGCAGCGGCGACACAAAGCCCTGCTCCGCCAGTGCCTCGGTGCGCGACAGGTCGGCCTGGGCTTGCGCGGTTGCCGCTTCGGTCTGCGCCACCAGCACCTGCGCACGCGCAAGCTGCGCCGCAAGTGCGGCCACGCGTTCGCGCTGCTCGTCGCTGCCGCGGGCATCCAGCAGGGCCACCGCCTGCGGCGCAATGCGTGCAAGCACCTGCCCGCGCTGTACCGCATCGCCCTCGCGCAGGGTGATGCGCTGCAAGCGCCCGGCCACCGGTGCGGTGATGACATGGCGCTGGCTCAATCGCGTCTTGCCGTCGCGCGCCAGCGTGCGCTCAAACACGCCTTCGCTGACGGTGCCCACATCCACCGCCAACGCGCGCGGCCACAGCGCCCACGCCAGCAGCGCCGTGGCGCCCAGCACCAGAACGATGAGTGCAAGCCAGCCTTTCCAGGTGGTGGGTTTCATGGCGTTCTCATCTCCTTGTGCTCATTCCCTGACCTTGAGCACCGCCACCAGGTCCAGCCGCTGCACGCTGCGCTGAACCACCCAGGCGCTGGCGGCGGCAGCCAGCAGCACGCACAGGGCGGCGTAGGCATGGGTGGCGGGGCGCACCACCGCCTCGAAGGCGAATTCATCAGTGTGGATCAGTGCCGCCACCAGGCCCGCCAGGCCGCGGCCGGCCAGCAGCCCGACGGGGATCGCCACCAGCACCAGCAGCGCCAGCTCGCCGATCAGCAGGCCCGAGACCTCATGCCGCGCAAAGCCCAGCACCCGCAGCGATGCGAGCTCCCACGCGCGCTCGGCCAGCGCAATGCGCGCCTGGTTGTAGACCACGCCCACTGCAATCACCGTGGCAAACGCGGTCAGGATGGCGCTGAACACCAGCAGGTTGCGCGCGGTCACGCTGTCGATGTTGCGCAGCATCACCGTCTTGCTGAAGGCCGCGCCGATGCGCGGCAGCGCCTGCATGCGCTCGACCACCGCCTCGTCGCGGCCCCGTGCCACCTGCAGCACCGCCTGGTTGATGCGGTCGCCTTCGCGCAACAGGTCGTTGAGCGCGCTGCGGTCGATGTACGCGCCCATGCCCATCGGCTCATCGACCAGCCGGGCCACAGGCAAGTGCCACAGCGGCTGGGCGCCTTCTTCCACCTGCACGTGCAGCGTGTCGCCGGTGGTCACGCCCAGACGCTGCGCCAGCCGGGTGTTGAGCACCAGGCCCTCGCCCGCAGGTTCGACAATGCGTGTGCTGCCGTCGGTGATGCGTTGCAGCTGTGCGCCCGCGCTGCGGCCCTGCAGCGCGCCCCGCCAGCGGCGATGGCCGTGGATCAGCTGCACGCTGATTACCCTCGCGCCTTCGGCCGAATGCACTTCGGGCAGCCGCAACAGTTCGGCAAGTACGGCCGGCGCTGGGGCCGCTTCGATCAGGCTGGCGACCACATCGCCACGCAGCGACACCGCAAATCGGTCTTCAATGAGCGCGTCGAACGAGTCGCGCCAGAACGCACCATTCACCACCACCGCCATCGCGGCAGCGACGCCGGCCACGGTGACCAGCGCGCGCAGCGGCCGCTGCTCGATGCGACGCAGCACCATGCGCCAGCCCGGCGTGATGAAGCGCGCCAGGCCCATGCGTTCGACCAGCGCGCGGCGGTATTCACCGGGTGCGGGCGGGCGCATCGCCTCGGCGGGCGCCAGTTGCACCACCGAGCGGATCGCCAGCAAGGTGGCTGCCAGCGCTGTGGCCGATGCCACCACCGTGGCCACCAGCGGCAGTGCAGGTGGCAACCGATAGCTCAGCACCGCCAGGCGGAACACCTCGCCGTACTGCGCAGTGAGCCATCGCCCCAGAACCGCGCCCAGCGCGGTGCCGGCCACCACCGCCAGCACCACCACCACCGCGGCGTACTTCAGGTAGTGCAGCGCGATGGTTCGGTTGTCGTAGCCCAGCGCCTTGAGTGCGGCGATCTGCTCGCGCTGGCGCACGATCTGGCGCGACAGCACCACCTGCAACAAGAAGGCGGACACGGCCAGAAAGATCACCGGCAGCACCGTGCCCAGCACCCGCTGCTCGGTGATCTCGGACTCGAGCATGCGGTGCGACATCTGCTCGCTGCGGCCGTGCGATCGCTGCGCTCCATAGGGCGCGAGCACGCGGTCCAGCGCATCGAGCACCGGCGCTTCGCGCGCGCCGGGTGCCAGGCGCAGCGCCACGCGGTTGAAGGCGCCGCGCATCTGTGTGGCGCCAGCCAATGCGTCGGTGTCGAGCCAGAACACGCCGAAGCTGCGCAGGTCGGGCGAGCCGCCCAGGCCCGCGAACACATACTCAGGCGACACGGCAATGCCGCTGATCACCAGCGGCTCCAGCCGGCCTTCCACCAGCGCACTGAGGCGGTCGCCGGGGCGCAGGCCGCGTGCCACTGCAAAGGCCTCCGACACCAGCGCCTCGCGCGGCAGGGTGCCGGGCTCGGGCCAGCGGCCGCTGCGCACCGTCACGCGGTTGAGCTGCGGCGGCGCGCCGCGCTCCACGCCCACCAGCAGGCCCATGATCGGGTCGCGCGTGGATGGCAGTGCCATGCGTGCGACCTGCGCCACCTCGGTGTGCACCTGCGCCACGCCCGGCAGTGCCTCGATCTGTGCGCGTGCGGTGAGTGGTGCGCGCTTGACGCTGGCAAACACGTCGGCAAAGCGCGATTCGGCATAGAAGCGGTCGCGCGCACCGGCCAGCGATGTGTAGGCGCTGAAGGTGGCCACAAAGGCTGCCACGCCCATGGCCAGCACCAGCGACAGCGTGAGCGTCTGGCTCCACAGGGTGCGCAGGTCGCGCAGCAGCTTGCGGTCCAGCGCGTTCATCGGCAAGCCCGGGTCATGCGGTCACCATGACAGCTCTGCTGGCTGGATGCGCGTGGCGTTGCTCACGATGCGCTGGATGCGGCCGTCGCCCAGGTACAGCACCCGATGCGCCATGCCGGCAATCGCCGCGTTGTGCGTGATCACCACCACCGTGGTGCCCAGCGTGCGGTTGACCTGCTCGATCACCTCGAGCACGCGCTTGCCGGTGGGGTAGTCCAGTGCGCCGGTGGGCTCGTCGCACAGCAGCAGCTCGGGCCGCTTGACGATGGCGCGCGCAATCGCCACCCGCTGCTGTTCGCCGCCCGACAGTTGCGCGGGAAAGTGGTCGAGGCGTTCTGCCAGCCCCACCATCGCCAGTGCCTCGGCGGCATCCATCGGGTCGCTGGCGATATCGGTGACAAGCTCGACGTTCTCGCGTGCGGTCAGGCTGGGGATCAGGTTGTAGAACTGGAAGACGAAACCCACGTGCTCGCGCCGGTAGCGGGTCAGCTCGTCATCGCTGGCAGCGCTCAGGTCGTGGCCGGCAAAGCAGGCGCTGCCGGTGCTCGGGCGGTCCAGCCCGCCCAGGATGTTGAGCAGGGTGGACTTGCCGCTGCCCGAGGGCCCGAGCATCACCACGAATTCGCCGCGTTGCACCGACAGGTTCACATCGCGCAAGGCCTCGATGCGCTGCGCGCCCAGGGTGTAGGTCTTGCCGAGGTCGCGGGTGTGCAGCAGCGGCGCGGGCATGACTGCATTTCACAGGCGCAGAAGACGCATGCGATTGATGCGGGTCAAGCCGCGTGAGTGCCAGGGTGGGAGCATGCGCACATGAACCCAACAAACCACAAGGCCCACGACGCAGTGCGTGTGTGGGATGCGCCGACGCGCGTGTTTCACTGGTTGCTGGCACTGAGCTTTGCGCTGGCCTACGCCAGGCGCCAGGAAGAGCGTTGGCTGGTGCTGCGCGAGACCATGGGCTACACCGTGGCCGCGCTGGTGGCCTGGCGGCTGCTGTGGGGGCTGATCGGCACCCGCCATGCGCGTTTTGCCGACTTTGTGCGCGGCCCGGTGGCTTGGGCGCGCTACGCCAGATCACTGCTGCGCGGCGCGCCCGAGCACTTTCGCGGACACAACCCGCTGGGCGGCGCAGTGATCGTGACCATGCTGCTTCTGGGCGCGCTGGTACCGCTGAGCGGTTGGTCCGCGCTGTATGGCCTGCCGTCGCCTGGCGTCGCGCACGCGCTGGAAGAAGTGCACGAAGCCCTGGCCAACGCCTTCATTGCGTTGGTGGTGGTGCATGTGGCGGGTGTCATTGTCTCGGGCTGGCTGCACCGCGAGAACCTGGTGCGCGCCATGCTCACCGGCATCAAGCCGGTGCCGCGGGCGGACGCGACGCACTCAACGCACTCAACGCGTGGGGTACAGGCGTGGACGCTGCTTGGTTGGCTGATGCTGGTGGCGGTGCTGTCGTTCTGGGGCTGGCGCTGGAGCCAGCGCGCCGAACTGGGCCCTGAATTACAGGCGCGCGTGGAGCAAGCCGAGGCCGGGCATGAAGAGGATCGCAAAGGCGGATCGCACAAGGACGATGACGATTGACGGTGGAACGCTGCGGGCCGGTTTGGTGCCCGAGCGGGAGGGCTTCGCACCATAATGGGGCTTCAAGGGTTGGGGTTGCAGGCACGGACCCTGCTTGGAACGTGTACCCATTTATCTTCAGGAGACTCCCATGTCCTACACCCGTCGTCTCGTTGCCCGTGCCCTGCTGGGCGTGGCCGCACTGTCCACCCTGGGCCTGGCCCACGCGCAGGATGCCCTGGACAACGTGCTCAAGGCGCGCAAGATCACCATCGCCATCCCCACCGACTTTCCGCCCTACGGCATGGTCGGCACCGATCTCAAGCCCCAGGGCCTGGACATCGACATGGCCAACTACATCGCAGCCAAGCTCGGTGTGGCGATCGAACTCACGCCAGTGACCAGCGCCAACCGCATCCCCTACCTGCAGACCAAGAAGGCCGACTTGGTGATCTCCACCCTGGGCAAGAACCCGGACCGCGAGAAGGTGATCGACTTCACCGCCGCCTATTCGCCTTTTTTCCAGGCGGTGTTTGGCGCCAAGTCGCTCAACGTCAAGTCGTTTTCCGACCTCGCAGGCAAGAGCATCTCGGTCACGCGCGGCGCCATCGAAGACCAGGAGCTCACCAAGGTGGCGCCTGCCGGTACCGACATCAAGCGCTTCGAGGACAACAACGCCACCGTCTCGGCCTTCGTGTCGGGCCAGGTGCAGCTGGTGGCCACCGGTGCGTCGGTCGCGGGCAACATGATGGCTCGCAACCCGCAGCTCAACACCGAATACAAGCTGCTGCTCAAGGACAGCCCCAACTTCATTGGCGTGGGCAAGGGCGAGGACAAGCTGCGCCTGAAGGTCAACGAGATCATTGCCGAGGCCAAGCGCAGCGGCGACCTCGACCGCATGGCCGTCAAGTGGCTCGGTCGTCCGGCTGGCGACTTGCCGCAGTGATGCTGCGCTGACGCTTTCGTTAGCCTGCAACCCAGCCCAGACCGCGCCGCGTGATCACGCTCGACTTTGGCGCGGTGCTCGCGCAGTGGCCGCTGCTGCTCAAGGGCGTGGCCTGGACCCTCGGCCTCACCGCCATCTCGGCGGTGATCGGCGTGGTGGTGGGTGTGGTGTGCGCCTGGGCACGTGTGCATGGCGGCGCGGTGCTGCGCGCGCTGGCCGGCACCTATGTGGAGCTGATCCGCAACACGCCCTTCATCGTCCAGCTGTTCTTCGTGTTCTTCGGGCTGCCGGCGGCGGGCGTGAAGCTCTCGCCTGAAGCAGCCTCGGTGCTTGCGATGGTGATCAACCTCGGCGCGTATGCCACCGAGATCCTCCGCGCCGGCATCGAGGCCACGCCGCGCGGGCAGATCGAGGCCGCGCAAAGCCTGGCGTTGTCGCCGCGCCAGACCTTCATGCATGTGGTGCTGCCGCCGGCCCTGCGCCGCGTGTGGCCGGCGCTCGTCAGCCAGATCATCATCGTGATGCTGGGCTCTGCGGTGTGCGGGCAGATCTCCACCGAAGAGCTGAGCTTTGCCGCCAACCTGATCCAGAGCCGCAACTTCCGCGCGTTCGAAGCCTTCCTGATCGCCACCGCGCTGTACCTGGTGCTGTCCGTCGCGGTGCGGCGCCTGCTGAACTGGCTGGGCCCGCGCTTCCTGTTTGGCGGGCGCTGAAGGCGCAGCCAAGGCAAGGCATTCATTGCATGGTTGATTTTTCGCTCTGGGACATCCTGCGTAACCTGCTGCTGGCCTCGCGCTGGACGGTGGTGCTGTCGCTGATTGCGTTCGTGGGCGGTGGCCTGGTGGGCCTGGCGCTGCTGGTGCTGCGGCTCACGCCCTCACGCGCCGCGCAGTTGCTGGTGGCGGGCTATGTTCAGCTGTTCCAGGGCACGCCGCTGCTGATGCAGCTGTTCCTGGCTTACTTTGGCGTGGCGCTGCTGGGGGTGCAGACCTCGGCATGGACGGCGGCGGCGCTCGCGCTCACGCTGTACAGCAGCGCCTTCCTCACCGAAATCTGGCGCGGCTGCGTGCAGGCGGTGCCGCGCGGGCAGTGGGAGGCAGCGCAGAGCCTGGCGCTCAGCTTTGGCGAGCAGCTGCGCTACGTCATCCTGCCGCAGGCCTTTCGCATCGCCATCCCGCCCACGGTGGGCTTTCTGGTGCAGGTGATCAAGGGCACCGCGCTGGCCTCGGTCATCGGTTTCATCGAGCTCACCAAGGCCGGCACCATGATCACCAACGCCACCTTCCGGCCCTTTGTGGTCTACAGCTGCGTGGCGCTGCTGTACTTTGCGCTGTGCTTCCCGGTCAGCCTGTACGCGCGCCGGCTTGAGAGGAAATTCCATGTCGCTCGTTGAGATCCGCGACCTGCGCAAGCGCTTTGGCAGCAACGAGGTACTCAAAGGCATCACGCTGGACGTGGCGCCTGGCGAGGTGATCGCCATCATCGGCAAGAGCGGCTCGGGCAAGAGCACGCTGCTTCGTTGCATCAACGGGCTGGAGAGCTTTGAGGCCGGCAGCCTTGCGGTGGAAGGTCAGGCGCTGAAGCACGGCGACGCCACGGCGATGCGCGCGCTGCGCCAGCGCGTGGGCATGATCTTCCAGAGCTTCAACCTGTTTCCGCACCTGAGCGCTGGCCGCAACGTGATGTTGGCGCCCACGCTCGTGAAGCAGCACGACAAGGCACAGGCCGAAGCGCAGGCGCGCCGCCTGCTGGAGCGCGTGGGCCTGAGCGAGAAGTTCGACGCCATGCCCGACCAGCTGTCGGGCGGGCAGCAGCAACGCGTGGCGATTGCCCGCGCGCTGGCCATGGAGCCTGCGGTGCTGCTGTGTGACGAAATCACCAGCGCGCTGGACCCGGAGCTGGTGGGCGAGGTGCTGCGCGTGGTGGAGACGCTGGCCGACGAGGGCATGACCCTCTTGATGGTCACGCACGAGATGGGCTTTGCGCGCAAGGTCAGCGACCGCGTGGTGTTCATGCACCAGGGTCGGGTGCACGAGGTCGGCCCGGCCGATCGCCTGTTCGGTGATCCGCAGACGCCGGAGCTCAGGCAGTTTCTTTCTGCAGTTGCCCAGTAGGCGTGCCGGCGCGCCGCGCGGGTGTTGCGCTGCTTCACCCTGAAGGCGCCGCGTGCGGGCGTGCTAGGCAGCGGCACCAAGCTGAAATACGCAGCCAACCACCCGGTGGCCATCCACAACGTGGCCTGTGCCGAGATGACGCTGCTGGACGCCTGCGCCAGCCTGTACACCGCCGCCATGGCGCAGGGCCACGGCGAACACGACACGGCTTCGGTGGCGGAGGTGCTGCGCAGCATGTCGGGCGAGACCGAGCGCCCCAATCTGGGGCGCAAGACCCGATAGCCCAGTCAGGAACCCCGACGGCTTGCGGGCGGTTCGGGCCCCTGCTTGGTGCGTTGGCGGCTTGGGGCGTGCTGCGGCTGGCTGTTGGTGCGCCGGAGCGTGTTATCGCGCGCTGTGGCGTGTTGTGGCACAGCTCTTGCACCTGGGTGGACCATCCAACGCACCTTGATGGAGTCCACCATGACCAAGCCGCCTTCCACACCCGGCGTGACCGCTGAGCCCGTGGCCAAGACCTACGACGCCTACGACGCCGACCGTCCGCTGCTGATGCGCTGCGCCTGCGGCGGCGACCATGCGCCCACCGAGCATGCGCAGGCTGCGCGTACCGCGGTGCAAAGCGAAGAGGAAACCGGCCGCGACTTCGTCGAAGCCACGCTGATGAAGGCGCTGTTCCCGGTGGACAGCGTGCGTCGCGGCTTCCTGAAGGCGGTGGGCGCTGGCACGGCGCGCGCAGCCATTGCATCCGTGCTGCCGGTGAGCGCGCTGCAGGCCATGGCGCAAGACCGCGGCACGCCCGAGAAGAAGGACCTGAAGATCGGATTCATCGCGATCACCTGCGCCAGCCCGCTGATCATGGCCGACCCGCTGGGCTTTTATCGCAAGGAAGGCCTGAACGTGCAGCTGATGAAGACGGCCGGCTGGGCGCTGATTCGCGACAAGATGATCAACAAGGAGCACGACGCCAGCCACTTCCTGTCGCCGATGCCGATTGCGATGAGCATGGGCCTGGGCAGCAACCAGGTGGGCATGAACGTGGCCAGCATCCAGAACACCAATGGCCAGGCGATCACCCTGCATGTGAAGCACAAGGACAAGCGCGACCCCAAGCAGTGGAAGGGCTTCAAGTTCGCGGTGCCCTTCGAACACAGCATGCATAACTACCTGCTGCGCTACTACCTGGCAGAAAACGGCGTCAACCCCGACACCGATGTGCAGATCCGCGTGACGCCGCCGCCCGAGATGGTGGCCAACCTGCGCGCGGGCAACATCGACGGCTTCCTGGGCCCGGACCCGTTCAACCAGCGCGCGGTGTTCGACGAGGTGGGGTTCATCCACATCCTGTCCAAGGAAATCTGGGACGGCCACCCGTGCTGTGCCTTCGGCATGAGTGACGAGTTCATCAAGCAGAACCCCAACACCTTTGCGGCGCTGTACCGCGCGGTGCTGACCGCCAGCTTCATGGCCAGCCAGCCCAAAGACCGCGAACTGATCGCCAAGGTGATCTCGCCGGCGCAGTACCTCAACCAGCCCGAGACGGTGATCGCGCAGGTGCTGACCGGCAAGTTTGCCGACGGCCTGGGCGGCGTGAAGAACGTGCCCGACCGTGCCAACTTCGACCCGGTGCCGTGGCAGAGCATGGCGGTGTGGATGCTCACCCAGATGAAGCGCTGGGGCTACATCAAGGGCGACGTCAACTACAGGCAGATCGCAGAGAAGGTGTTCATGCTGACCGACGCCAAGAAGTACATGGCGCAGGCCGGCTTCAAGCCGCCCGAGGGCGCGTACCGCAAGTTCAAGGTGATGGGCAAGGAGTTCGATCCGGCCCAGCCCGAGAACTACGTCAAGAGCTTCTCCATCCACAAGATGGGTTGATGTGCCATGTCCACACAGGCTCATCCCTCATTGAACCTGCGCGCCGGCCTCGTGTCGCTGCTGATCCTGGCAGTGCTGCTGGGCATCTGGTACGCGGCCACGCTGCCTTCCGGTGGTGCGGGCAGTGCCGGTGGCGCAACCGCCGGCATGACGCCCGAGCAGATCGAGTACGCCAAGCTCATGGGCAAGGACGTCGGCGCAGCCTCTGCCTCGGGCAGCGGCAAGAGCAGCGGCTTTCCGACGCTCGGGCAGGTGGCTTCCACCTTCGCGCAGCAGCTGGCCAATCCGTTCTATGACAACGGCCCGAACGACAAGGGCATCGCCATCCAGCTCGCGCACTCGCTTGGCCGCGTGGGCCTGGGCTTCCTGTTCGCCTGCCTGGTGGCGGTGCCGCTGGGTTTCGTGATCGGCATGAGCCCGCTGCTGTACCGCGCGCTCGACCCGTTCATCCAGGTGCTCAAGCCGATCAGCCCGCTGGCGTGGATGCCGCTGGCGCTGTACACCATCAAGGACTCGTCGATCTCGGGCGTGTTCGTCATCTTCATCTGCTCGGTGTGGCCGATGCTGATCAACACCGCGTTTGGTGTGGCCAGCGTGCGGCGCGACTGGCTGAACGTGGCGCGCACGCTGGAGGTCTCGCCGATGCGCAAGGCGCTGCGGGTCATCCTGCCGGCGGCTGCACCGACCATCCTGACCGGCATGCGCATCAGCATGGGCATTGCCTGGCTGGTGATCGTGGCCGCCGAGATGCTGGTGGGCGGTACCGGCATCGGCTACTTCGTGTGGAACGAGTGGAACAACCTGTCGCTCACCAACGTGATCTTCGCCATCGTGGTGATCGGCGTGGTGGGCATGCTGCTCGATTTGATGTTTGCCCGACTGCAAAGGCTGGTGACCTATGTGGAGTGATGCGCAGCAACGCGCGGCTACACCCGTTGCCGCTCCCCTTCCCGCTGTCAAGGAGCGTGCGATGAATGCCTTCCTCAAGGTCGAGGGCCTGGCCAAGACGTTTGTGCCCGGCAAGCCGGTGTTCGCCGATGTGGACTTCGGCATCGAGCGCGGCGAATTCGTCTGCATCATCGGCCACTCGGGCTGCGGCAAGACCACCATCCTGAATGTGCTGGCGGGTCTGGACACGGCCAGCAGCGGCAACGTGTTCATGGACGGCCGCGAGGTGGCAGGCCCGAGCCTGGAGCGCGGTGTGGTGTTCCAGGGCCACGCATTGATGCCTTGGCTGACGGTGCGACGCAACATCGCCTTTGCGGTGGAGTCGCGCTGGCCCGACTGGAACGCAGCCAAGGTGAACGAGCAGGTCGAGAAGTTCGTTGCCATGGTGGGCCTGTCGCACGCCATCGACAAGAAGCCTTCGCAGCTGTCGGGCGGCATGAAGCAGCGGGTGGGCATTGCGCGCGCGTTCTCCATCCAGCCCAAGATGCTGCTGCTCGACGAGCCGTTCGGCGCGCTGGACGCACTCACGCGCGGCACCATCCAGGACGAGCTGATGGGCATCGTGCGCGAGACGCAGCAGACCGTCTTCATGATCACGCACGACGTGGACGAAGCCATCTTGCTGGCCGACCGCATCCTGCTGATGAGCAACGGCAGCGAGACGCCTTCGGGTTATGTGCCTGGCGGCATTGCCGAGACGGTCACCAACCCGCTGCCGCGCGACCGCACCCGCGCCGGCCTGCACCACCTGGGCGGCTACTACGAGCTGCGCAACCACATCGTCGACTTCCTCGTGACCCGCGCAAAAGCGGGGCACTGAGCAGGGCACTGATTTTCATTTCAACCTTTCAGGAGCATTCATGAACCGCAACGACGTGACCGAGAAGATCATCACCGTGAAGGTGTCCAAGGGCATCAAGTGGGAGGCCGTGGCCAAGAAGGTGGGCGAGTCCAAGGAATGGACCACCGCGCTGTGCCTGGGCCAGATGACGGCCACACCCGCGCAGGCCAAGGCCATCGGCAAGATCTTCGGCCTGACCGCCGAAGAGCAGAAGTGGCTGCAGGTGGTGCCCTACAAGGGCTCGCTGCCCACGCCGGTGCCCACCGATCCGCTGATCTACCGCTGGTACGAAATCGTCAGCGTGTACGGCACCACCATCAAGGAACTCATCCACGAAGAGTTCGGCGACGGCATCATGAGCGCCATCGACTTCAGCATGGACATCCAGCGCCAGCCCGACCCGAAGGGCGACCGCGTGAACGTGGTGCTGTCGGGCAAGTTCCTGCCGTACAAGACGTACTGACGCTGCCCAGGGCAGGGCTTAGCGGCCCTGCCCTTCGGCCTTGAGGCGCGCGATCATGAAGTCGGCCGCCTCAATGATGTGCTGGCGCGCCATGCGCTCGGCCTGGGTGCCCTTGCCGGATGCCACGGCCTCCAGCAACGCTTCGTGCTGGTCCCAGATGTCGCGCGGCTTGTCGTCGCGCATCAGCACCTCGCCCATCACGCGCTGCGCATGCGTCCAGTGCGTCTGCATCGCCGGCGCCACCAGCGGGTTGCCCGACAGCGCGTAGATGAACTCGTGAAACGCCATGTCGGCGGCGATCATCGCGCTCACCGATCCGCTGGCTGCGGCCTTGCGGCCGGCGCGGATCAGCGCGGGGCCCTTGTCCTTGGCGCGCGCGGCGCTCATTTCCGCCGCCTTGCGAAACGCCAGGCCTTCGATCACCGCACGCACGTCATACATCTGCTGCACATGCGCCAGGTCCAGCGGTGCCACCTGCAGGCCGCGGCCG
>JACCDP010095658.1_pt1 | contig 22787 bp, 21 predicted proteins | sample 7445841 | NCBI WGS metagenome assembly JACCDP01 (sample SAMN15323441, study PRJNA562643) | freshwater metagenome | isolation source: river surface water | place: USA:Blue River Watershed | collected 2017-08-17
AGACAACATCAAGATACGAGCTTCTGCTTGCGCTTCAGCAGATAGCGGCAAGTGCACAGCCATCTGGTCACCGTCGAAGTCAGCGTTGAATGCTGTACATACGAGTGGGTGGATCTGAATTGCTTTACCTTCAACCAGTTGTGGTTCGAAAGCTTGGATACCCAAACGGTGCAGGGTAGGTGCGCGGTTTAGAAGTACTGGGTGTTCTGCAATTACTTCTTCCAAAACATCCCAAACAACAGGGCGAGCACGCTCGACCATACGCTTTGCGGATTTGATGTTCTGTGCGTGATTGAGATCAACCAAGCGCTTCATTACGAATGGCTTGAAAAGTTCTAGCGCCATCTGCTTTGGCAGACCGCATTGGTGCAACTTAAGTTGTGGACCAACAACGATTACTGAACGACCAGAATAATCAACGCGCTTTCCGAGCAAGTTCTGACGGAAACGTCCTTGCTTACCCTTAAGCATGTCTGACAGTGATTTAAGTGGGCGGTTTCCTGGGCCAGTAACTGGACGACCACGACGACCGTTATCGAATAGCGCATCGACTGCTTCTTGCAACATACGCTTTTCGTTATTAACAATAATTTCTGGAGCACCAAGATCTGCAAGACGCTTCAAACGATTGTTACGGTTGATAACGCGTCGGTATAGATCATTTAGATCTGAAGTCGCAAAGCGACCACCATCTAGTTGAACCATTGGACGTAGATCAGGTGGAATAACTGGAACGCAATCTAGAACCATTGATGCTGGGTGGTTGCGAGTATTTAGGAATGAAGAGACAACTTTCAAACGCTTAATTGCGCGAGTCTTCTTCTGTCCCTTACCGGTTTGTGCCAGTTCGGTCAGCATTGTGTATTCGGCTTGTAGATCGAAAGTTTCTAAGCGACGCTTAATTGCAGCTGCGCCCATTGAACCCTTGAAATAAACACCGAAACGATCTGTAAGTTCACGATACAAGGATTCATCACCCTCGAGATCTTGAACCTTAAGATTCTTAAAGCGAGTCCAGACTGCATCTAAGCGATCTAATTCGCGTTGTGACTTATCGCGAATTGCCTTCAATTCACGTTCAGCTGCTTCGCGAACTTTGCGCTTTACATCTGCTTTTTCGCCAGCAGCTTCTAGTTCAGCAGTATCTGCTTCTAGCTTCTTCTGACGTGCATCTAGATCGCCATCGCGACGAGTTTCAATCTTCTTCTTATCTGCAGCAAGGCGCTTCTCGAGTGAAGGTAGATCTTCTTCGCGAGCTTCAGTATCAACTTCTGTGATCATGTAAGCAGCGAAATAAATAACCTTCTCAAGATCCTTTGGTGCAAGATCAAGTAGGTAACCAAGGCGTGATGGAACACCCTTGAAATACCAGATGTGAGTAACAGGTGCAGCAAGTTCGATGTGACCCATGCGTTCACGACGAACCTTTGCGCGAGTAACTTCAACACCGCAACGCTCGCAGATAATTCCCTTGAAGCGAACGCGCTTGTACTTACCGCAATAACATTCCCAGTCACGAGTTGGTCCGAAGATCTTCTCGTCGAAGAGTCCGTCCTTCTCTGGCTTGAGTGTTCGGTAGTTGATGGTTTCTGGCTTCTTTACTTCGCCAAAAGACCATTCACGAATATTGTCAGTCGAAGCTAAGCCAATTCGTAGTTCATCAAAAAAGTTAACATCTAACATTTTTTATCCCTCTCCTTAAACTTCTTCGACACTTGAAGGTTCAACTCGTGACAAGTTGATTCCAAGTTCTTCGGCGGCACGGAATACTTCTTCATCGGTATCGCGCATTTCGATCGCAACACCTTCAGAAGATAGAACTTCCACATTTAGACATAGTGACTGCATTTCCTTAACAAGCACCTTGAATGATTCTGGGATACCTGGTTCTGGAATGTTCTCGCCCTTAACAATGGCTTCGTAAAGTTTTACGCGACCAAGAACGTCATCGGACTTAATTGTTAGCAACTCTTGGAGTGTGTAAGCGGCGCCATAAGCTTCAAGTGCCCAAACTTCCATCTCACCAAAGCGCTGACCACCGAATTGTGCTTTTCCACCAAGTGGTTGTTGCGTAATCATTGAGTAAGGTCCAGTTGAACGTGCGTGAATCTTGTCGTCCACCAAGTGGTGAAGCTTCAAGATATACATGTAACCAACTGTGATCTCTTCTTTGTATGGCTCTCCGGTGCGACCGTCGAATAGACGAGCCTTTCCGTTTCCACCAACAAGACGCATTCCATCCTTGTTAGGAAGTGTTGAAGAGAGAAGACCAATAAGTTCTTCTTCCTTTGCGCCATCAAATACTGGAGTTGCAACCTTTGAGTTTGCAGCAGCATCTGCGAAACCATGTTCGCGTAGATCCTTCTGCCATGGCTCGTTGCCCTCTAACTTCCAACCAGATTTAGCAACCCAACCTAAGTGAGTTTCTAAAATCTGACCGACGTTCATACGACCAGGAACACCAAGTGGGTTCAAGACAACATCAACAGGAGTTCCATCTTCAAGGAATGGCATATCTTCCACTGGAAGAATCTTTGAAATAACACCCTTGTTACCGTGGCGACCAGCAAGCTTGTCACCGTCTTGAATCTTTCGCTTCTGCGCAACAAATACGCGAACGATTTGGTTTACACCGGCAGGAAGTTCATATCCATCTTCTGCAGATTGAATGCGAACATCAATAACTTTTCCGGATTCACCGTGTGGAACCTTTAGTGAGGTATCGCGAACTTCACGAGCCTTCTCACCGAAGATTGCACGGAGCAGACGCTCTTCTGGTGTGAGTTCGGTTTCGCCCTTAGGAGTTACCTTTCCGACAAGAATGTCGCCAGGAACAACTTCAGCACCGATACGAATAATTCCGCGATCATCTAGATCTGCAAGAACTTCTTCGCTCACGTTAGGGATATCACGAGTGATTTCCTCAGGTCCGAGCTTGGTGTCGCGAGCATCAACTTCATACTCTTCAATGTGAATTGAAGTTAGTACGTCATCTTGAACGAGACGTTGCGAAAGAATAATTGCATCCTCGTAGTTGTGACCTTCCCATGACATGAATGCCACGAGCAAGTTCTTACCGAGTGCCATTTCGCCCTTTTCGGTCGATGGTCCATCAGCAATAACTTGGCCAGTTTCAACACGGTTGCCTTGCGCAACAATCACTTTCTGATTGCGGCTAGTTCCTTGGTTAGAACGTGTGAACTTCTCTAGGAAGTAATGCTCAGTAGTTCCGTCATCATTCATGACAGTTACTTCATCAGCACTTACTTCAGTAACAACACCTGAGTTGCGAGCAAGTAGAACATCGCCAGCATCAACAGCTGCACGGAATTCCATACCGGTTCCGACAAATGGTGCTTCTGCACGAATTAGTGGAACTGCTTGACGCATCATGTTTGAACCCATCAATGCGCGGTTCGCATCGTCGTGCTCAAGGAATGGAATCATCGCGGTTGCAACAGAAACCATCTGGCGTGGTGAAACGTCCATGTAATCAACTTCATCTGCGTGAATGAATTCAACTTCGCCACCACGACGACGAACAAGAACACGTGGTTCTGCAAAGTGTGAATCTGAAGTTAGCGGTGCATTTGCTTGCGCAATGACATGCTCATCTTCTTCATCTGCAGTTAAGTAATCAATTTGATCTGTGACCTTACCCTTTAGAACTTTGCGGTAAGGAGTTTCGATAAATCCGAATGGAGTTACGCGAGCATATGTTGCAAGTGATCCGATAAGTCCGATGTTTGGACCTTCAGGAGTTTCAATTGGACACATACGTCCGTAGTGAGATGGGTGAACGTCACGAACTTCGAAGCCTGCGCGTTCACGTGAAAGACCGCCGGGTCCAAGTGCTGAAAGACGACGCTTGTGTGTCATTCCAGAAAGTGGATTTGTCTGGTCCATAAATTGTGAAAGTTGTGATGTTCCGAAGAACTCCTTGATTGATGCAACAACCGGACGGATGTTGATCAGAGTCTGTGGAGTAATTGCTTCAACATCTTGTGTTGTCATACGTTCGCGAACAACACGTTCCATACGTGAAAGACCGGTACGGACTTGGTTCTGAATCAATTCACCAACTGTGCGAAGGCGACGGTTACCGAAGTGATCGATATCGTCAGTTTCAACACGAACTTGCTTGCCGTATTCCATAAGCGCTTCGCCCTTATGAAGTGAGACTAGATAGCGAATTGTTGCAACGATATCTTCAATGTTTAGTAAGCCCTTTGAAAGCTCAAGCTCTAAACCAAGCTTCTTGTTAACCTTAAAGCGACCAACCTTTGCAAGGTCATAACGCTTTGGGTTGAAGTACAAGTTCTCGATAAGTCCTTGTGCAGCTTCCTTTGTTGGTGGCTCACCTGGACGTAGCTTGCGATAAATATCAAGCAGAGCTTCGTCTTGAGTGTTCACGTTATCTTTTTCAAGAGTTGCGCGAATAGATTCGAATTCACCGAATTGTTCAAGGATTTGTTCCTCTGACCAACCAAGTGCCTTCAAGAAAATTGTTACTGATTGCTTACGCTTACGATCGATACGAACACCGACCAAATCCTTCTTATCAACTTCGAATTCCAACCAAGCACCACGGCTTGGAATAATCTTCGCAGTCAAAATATCTTTATCTGAACTCTTCTCAATTGTGCGTTCAAAATAAACACCAGGTGAACGAACAATCTGTGAAACAACAACGCGCTCGGTTCCGTTAATTACGAAAGTTCCGCGAGGTGTCATCAGTGGGAAGTCGCCCATGAAAACTGTCTGAGACTTAATTTCACCAGTGATGTTGTTGGTGAATTCTGCAGTTACGAATAGCGGTGCAGAGTAAGTAATGTCGCGCTCTTTACATTCAGCGACGGAATACTTAGGTGGTTCGAAGCGGTGATCTCTAAATGAGAGACTCATCGTTCCTTGGAAATCTTCGATTGGAGAAATCTCTTCAAAGATCTCTTCTAATCCTGATGTCTTTGGTACTTCACCACGACCGGCCTTTTCAGCAACAACAAGACGAGAACGCCACGCGTCGTTACCAAGTAACCAATCAACACTGTCTAGCTGTAGTGATAAAAGGTTTGGAACTTCGAGTGGTTCACGAATTTTTGCGAATGAAACGCGAGCAGGTGCAAATGACTTTGACTTCGATGCGGCCAAAATTCCTCCAGATGTAAACGCACGGCTACCGCCAGGTCTCAGCCGCTATATGCCTGACCACTGGGTTTTTAAAATTTGCGAAGGGCGAGAGTATCGAATCAAGCGGGTATCTGTCCAACTGGCCTTATACACCTAGATACGAAAAAAGGGACCCGATTAGGGTCCCTTTTTCTAACGCTTGTGCGTAAGTTCGAGCTGGGATTACTTAACTGTGACCTTTGCGCCAGCAGCTTCAAGAGCTGTCTTCGCCTTATCAACAGCTTCTTTGCTTCCCTTTTCGATCAAAGTAGCAGGTGTTCCATCTACCAAGTCCTTAGCTTCCTTTAGGCCGAGGCTTGAGTTGATGTTACGAACTTCCTTGATAACTGCAATCTTCTGTGAACCAGCATCTTCAAGAATAAGTGTGAACTCATCTTGATCACTTGCTGCTGCTGCGCCGCCGGCTGCTCCGCCTGCTGCTGCAACTGCAACTGGTGCTGCTGCTGTTACATCGAACTCTGTTTCAAATGCCTTTACGAAATCTGAAAGTTCAACAAGAGTCATTTCCTTGAATTGAGCTAATAGATCATCTGAAGTTAACTTTGCCATTTTTATATTCCTTTTCTTTTTGGTTAATTCTTTTTGTTATTCGGTTACTTCTGGAGTTGCTTCTGGTGTTTCAGGAGTTGCTTCAGCCACTACTTCTGCTGGAGCTTCTGAAGTTTCAACCGGTGCGCTGGCTTCTGTTTCAGCTACAGCTGGAACCTCTGCCACGTTTGTTTCTGTTGGCGCCTCTGACACAACTGGAGCACCTTCGAGTGCTTCCTTCTTTAAACGAAGTGCATCGATGGTACGAATTGCCTTGGCAAGTGAACCCTTCATTGCACCAGCAAGCTTGGACAATAGAACCTCACGAGATTCAAGGTCAGCTAGCTTCATAATTTCTGCAACAGTTACAGATTTGCCTTCAAAGATTCCGCCCTTGATTACAAGGAATGGATTTTCTTTTGAGAAGTTCTTTAGGCTCTTTGCGGCATCAATTGGATCGCCCTTAATAAATGCAACAGCTGATGGACCAGCAAGTAGAGATGGATCGATATCTACTCCTGCATCTTTTGCTGCGATCTTGGTAAGAGTGTTCTTCACTACTGAGTACTTAGTATCGCTACCAAGTGCACGGCGAAGTTCCTTCATTGATGTAACAGAGAGACCACGATATTCAGTTAGCACAGTTGCATTTGCTGTACGGAAATCTTCCGTCAGTTCTGCAACAGCTGCTGCTTTATCTGGGCGAGCCATTTGGCTTCCTTTCGCTCTAAAATCAAAAAACCCCGTCGCATAAATGCGCACGAGGTTACGTGGGCACCTATGCTGGCTGTTTTTCAACAATTAACCTCTTAGTTTTTTTACTAAAAGGACCTGCAGTCTTTGGTACGGGTCTTGCTTTTAACTTCCTACTTATTAAGCCAAGGGTAGGCGATTAGGCCTACCCGAGTCAAAATACTGGTTTCAGGTTTTAAGCCTGAACGTTATCTCCGCCATCGCGTGAGATTGTTGGGTCAACCTGAATTCCAGGCCCCATCGTTGTCGAGATTGTGGCCTTGCGAACGAAACGTCCCTTTGAAGAGTTTGGCTTAGCACGCATAACTTCTTCAAGAGCTGCTGCGTAGTTATCAGCCAATTGCTCTGCAGTGAAAGATGTCTTTCCGATTATGTAATGAAGGTTTGAATTCTTATCAACGCGGAATTCAATCTTTCCGCCCTTGATGTCATTAACAGCTTTAGCAACGTTAGTTGTAACTGTTCCGGTCTTTGGGTTTGGCATTAAACCGCGAGGTCCAAGAACCTTTCCAAGACGACCGACCTTACCCATAAGTTCTGGTGTTGAAACAACAGCGTCGTAATCAAGACGACCCTTTGCAACTTCTTCGATTAATTCATCTGCGCCGACAATATCTGCGCCAGCTGCGCGTGCTTCATCAGCGCGCTCGCCACCTGCGAATACCAGAACGCGGGCAGTCTTACCGGTTCCGTGTGGCAGGTTTACTGTTGAACGAATTGCTTGATCTGCTTTCTTTGGATCTACGCCAAGAAGTAGTGCAACTTCAACTGTTGCATCGTATTTAGTTGTGCTGGTCTCTTTAGCCAACTTAACTGCTTGTCCAGGTGTGTAAAGAATCTTTTGATCGATCTTTGCAGCTGCCTCGTTATATTTCTTACTGCGCTTCATTTCTTCTCCTTAAGTTTCGACTAACGATTTGTTAGGCGGAGTTGTGGTTAGCGAACCAGCGAGGTTCTCCCACGTTTTTCTTTGGGATTTCTTTGGTATTACTTTTTTTAATTAACCGACGGTGATACCCATTGAGCGAGCGGTACCGGCGATAATCAAACTTGCAGCATCAAGGTCATTTGCATTCAAGTCAGGCATCTTGATTTTTGCGATCTCTTCAACCTGTGCCTTGGTGATGTTTGCAACCTTGGTCTTATGTGGAACTGGTGAACCCTTTTCAACGCCAGCAGCTTTCAAGATTAAACGTGATGCTGGTGGAGTCTTAGTGATGAAAGTAAATGAGCGATCTTCGAATACGGTGATTTCAACCGGAATGATCTGGCCCTTTTGTGACTCGGTAGCAGCGTTGTATGCCTTAACGAAGTCCATGATGTTCACACCATGCTGACCAAGAGCTGGACCTACTGGTGGTGCAGGTGTTGCTGCGCCAGCCTGGATCTGCAACTTGATGAGTGCTGTGATCTTCTTCTTTGGTGCCATTTTTCTTTTCCTTTTCTCTTCTTATTAAATCTTTTGGACTTGGTTAAATGAAAGCTCGACTGGGGTTTCGCGACCGAAGATTGAAACCAAAACTTTTAGCTTGCCCTGTTCTGGCATGATTTCGGAGATTGTTGCTGGAAGGGTTGCAAATGGGCCATCCATAACGGTTACAGATTCATTGATTTCGAAATCAATCATGCGAATATCAATCTTGTCTGACTTCTTCACTGGACGTGGTGCCAAGATGTTTTCAACCTCGGTAAGAGTAAGTGGAGATGGGTGATGCGCATTTCCAACGAAACCAGTTACGCCAGGAGTATTACGCACACATGACCAAGATTCATCAGTTAGATCCATACGAACAAGAACATAACCAGGGAATACATTGCGCTTTACTTGCTTGCGTTGACCGTTCTTAATTTCCATTACTTCTTCTTCAGGAACTTCAATTTGGAAAATGTAATCTTCCATATTTAGTGAAGTAATACGGTTAGCAAGGTTGCCCTTAACTTTCTTCTCGTATCCTGCGTAAGAGTGAACTACATACCAGTCGCCAAGTGCGGTGCGAAGTGCACGGCGGAATTCGGCGTTCTCGTCATTCTCTTCTTCTTCTGATTCAGAATCATCTTGATCTGGAACCACTGCCACGTCAATATCTTCAACAGCTTGGCCGTCAATGACTGCAGTATCGACTGCAGGTGTAGATGTGAGCGCAGCTTCGAAATCGTCAACAGTATTAATTGGAGGTGTGTCTAAATTATCTAGATTATCTAGCTCTTCAAGTGACATCAGAAACCCCCCTTACCCAAATACCCAGAAGACGACTTTGGTTAAAACTAGGTCGAAGACCGAAACAACGGCAATAACAAAAGCTACGAATACCAATACCACTGCGGTGTAAGTTGTAAGTTGATTTCTAGTTGGCCAAACAACTTTGCGAAGTTCAGAAACTATTTGGCGATAGAAAAGGCCAATGCGACCAAAGAACCCGAGGGCTTCCTGGTCTGTGTTGTGTGATGGATCTTTCTCATCAACCACGTTCACTACCTCTTTCCTATTTATTACTAGTTCTAAATAAAACTTCTTTAACTACTTCTTCAACTACTTGCAGGGCAGGAGGGACTTGAACCCCCAACCGCCGGTTTTGGAGACCGGAACTCTGGCCAGTTGAGCTACTGCCCTTCGAGCGTCACTTAAGTCAAGAAGACATGCGTCAGCATGACCTAATGCAAGCGCCAGAACGGGGAGTGTAGAGCGTGGAGGGGCGGTTAGTAAAACTGAGGAATGGCATACTCCGCACTATGAGCGCAAAACCTAGAATTTCTCGCCGGATCGCAGCAATCGCTGAATCGGCCACCTTGGCAGTAGATGGAAAGGCCAAAGCACTTAAAGCCGCTGGCCGCCCAGTGATCGGATTCGGTGCTGGTGAACCAGATTTCCCAACTCCTGATTACATTGTGAAGGCGGCAGCTGAAGCAGCAGCCAAACCTGCAAATCATCGTTACACACCAACACCTGGTCTTCCAGAACTGCGTGATGCAATCGTTGCGAAAACACTTCGTGATTCAAATTATGTAATTACTGCAGATCAAGTTCTTGTTACAAATGGTGGCAAGCAATCTGTTTATCAATCATTCGCGTCCATCATTGATCCAGGCGATGAAGTTATTTTGCCGGCGCCATATTGGACAACTTATCCAGAATGTATCAAGTTGGCTGGTGGAATTTGCGTTGAAGTATTTGCTGATGAATCCCAGAACTATTTGGTATCAGTCGAACAACTTGAAGCAGCGAGAACTCCAAAAACAAAAGCGTTGTTATTCTGTTCGCCATCAAATCCGACTGGTTCGGTTTATTCTGCTGAACAAGTAAAGGCGATTGGACAGTGGGCGCTCGAACATGGCATCTGGATAATCTCAGATGAAATTTACGAACACTTACTTTATGACGGTGCTACTGCCCCAAGTCTTCCGGTTGTAGTTCCAGAATTAGCAGACCAAACAATAATTATTAATGGTGTTGCAAAAACTTATGCCATGACTGGTTGGCGCGTGGGCTGGATGATTGGGCCGAAGGATGTAATTAAGGCCGCCACAAATCTGCAGTCACATTTAACTTCGAACGTTTCAAACGTTTCCCAACGTGCTGCAATTGCCGCACTTACTGGTGATTTGACTGCGGTTCATGAAATGGGCGTTGCATTTAATCGTCGCCGTAAGTTAATCGTTGATCTGTTGAATAAAATTCCTGGGGTTACCTGCCCTACTCCAACTGGTGCTTTCTATGTTTATCCATCAGTAAAAGGTGTTTTAGGAAAAGAAATTCGCGGAAAGCGGCCACAAACTTCTGCCGAGCTCGCAACACTTATTCTTGATGAAGTCGAAGTAGCTGCAGTGCCTGGTGAAGCGTTTGGACCATCAGGTTACTTGCGCTTTTCATATGCTCTCGGGGATGAAGATATCGTTGAAGGAATTGGTCGCGTAGCGAAGTTACTTGGCGAAGCTAAATAAACTAATTAGTTTTAAAGGCTTAAACCAACTAATTGCACCTCAGCTTGCAGAGTAATTCCAAACTTTCCTCGCACTTTTTCTTGAGCACTTTTTGCTAGTGCAATTAAATCTTTAGCGGTTGCATCCCCGGCATTTGAAAGTGCAAGCACATGCTTTGGTGAAATCTGGGCACCAGCTATTTGATCGCCTTTGCTAACTCCTGCATGTTCCATTAACCAAGCCGCTGAAGTTTTTACGCGGCCATCTGACATTTGCCATCTTGGAGCATCGCTCGGTAGTTCATCAGCAATCTGCTTATCCAGAATTGGATTCATAAAGAATGAACCTGCAGATTTAATACCTTCGCCGATCAGCATTCCTTTTGCGCTCCGCAATTTCAAAACTGCATCGCGAACCTTTGTGATTGCAACTCGAGCGCCAATTTCTACACCAAGTTCCTTTGCTAATTCGACATATCCAATCGGCAAAGATTCTTCACCTAATCGCAATTGGAAAGTCACATCCAAAATTACATATCGATTGGCTTCGGTTTTAAATATCGAATTTCGATATCCAAATCCGCACTGACTAGCGGTAAAAGTCTTTACCTCTTGCTGCTTGCGGTCAAAGGTTCGAACTCGCGCAATTACTTCTGAAACTTCGTGACCATAAGCGCCAATATTTTGAATCGGAGAACCGCCAACTGTTCCTGGAATTCCACTTAATGATTCAAGATTTGCTAGCCCTTTTTCTATTGTGAAAGCAACGAATTCATCCCAATCAGTGCCAGCGCTAACAGTCAGCGTTCCACCACTACAGGCATCAATTTCAAAGGAGTTTCCGCTGGTCTCTACTTTAATTACGGTGCCAGCAAATCCGTTATCACTTATCAATACATTTGAGCCGCCACCAATAATTAGTAATGGTTCTCCTGAATTATCTGCAGCTTTAACTGCAGAAATTAATTCATCTTCAGTCTTTGCCAGAATAATTTTCGCAGCTGGTCCCCCAACGCCAAGCGTTGTGAACTTTGCTAACTCATTGCCGGCCATAAGCCAAGGTTACCTGCGTGGCGACAATATTTCGGTCTTGCCCCTAAACCTTTGAAGAATTCGGTCATAGTTCTTCTTTGATTGTTCTTCTCGATATGTTGGATCCGAGTCGTAATAGCCGTGATGTCGCTCCTGCTTTAGTGGAAGTTCTAATTGCCAGAGTCGCCCTTGTGCTTGCCGTAACTTCAGGCCGAATTCAATATCAGCATTTCGATAATAGATGGCACGAATATTGAAGGCACCGGCTTCGAGAGCATGTTCGCGATTTAATCCTAAGAAATAACTAAATAGAACATCGACTTCACCGTCACCTTTATCGTCAACGCTGCGCCATTCATCTTCAACATTTATTAAGCCGCCACGCCAACCAACTGCACTAAATTCTTTCGTCGAAAGCTTTGCGATTGTTGGGGTAATGGCATCACCAGTAAATATTGTCGATGGATCCATGACTATGACATATTCAGAATTTGCTAATTTAATTAGAGCATTGATTCCTTCGCCCCAACCCACACCGTCGGTGATTTGAACCAGGTAAGTCCGCTCATCCACCATTGATTCGATGCCATCAAGTTCAGGAGTCCCAGAAATCAGCAAATAAATTGCAACGTCTTCTTTTGAATTTGATTTAATAGCCTGGATACAGGTGGCAACATCGCCCAGAAATCCATCTGCATAAATCAGGATTGTTGTTGAGAAATCCTTGGCACTTAGCTTCCGCAAATCGCCGATTCGCTTATAAACCTTAAATGGAACGCTCATCAGATTTTGATCGCGCCTTTTGCCATGCCCAAGACTTTTACTTCATTGCACATAGCCAATAAATCTATCTTTGCGACACCGTCAGTTACATCAGTAACTTTGCCAGAAACAATAAGTGAAACATCTACTCCAGTGGGCACCACAACTGGCTTTATAAACTTGGCAGAAAATTCAAGAACGTTCTGGCTACCAGAAACATCTGAAAGATATTTTCCGGCTAAAGCCATCGTCAACATTCCATGAGCAATTACATCTGGCAGGCCAACAGATTTTGCAAAGGCTTCATCTTGATGAATTGGATTTTGATCGCCACTGGCATTTGCATAATCAATAAGTAGCTGCCGATTAATTTTGAAAGTCTTTGGAGCCAGCTCGGTTCCAATTTCTATTCTGCTCATGCTCTCACAACCAGAGTTGACCAGGTAGAAACAACTAAATCTGAACCAGAATTCAAATCGGAGCGAACTGTGACGATTTCATTTCCGGCAACGTTGCGAGCGCTCTCGATGGTTGATGAGCAATGGAATTGATCTCCGGCAACAATCGCTCTTTTGATTTCAAATCTTTGGTCTCCGTGAACAACCCGAGTCCAATCAAGGCCGCTATCTTGAAGCAAGCTCTGGGATTGTTCTAGGGTTATAGAGATAGCAAAAGTTGGTGGCGCGACATCAATATTTTTTTCGCCAATTACTTCGGCAAATTTTTGAATTGCTTGTTTTGTGACTGTTACAGAATCGGCACTAGTAAAAGTGCGCCCGACTAAGTCGGGATTCAACATCGGATTAGCGAGTCTCGCGGTGTGTTGTTGAAAGCTTGCAACGTGGGCAGAACTTCTTAAGTTCTAGACGATCTGGATCGTTGCGGCGATTCTTCTTTGTGATGTAGTTACGTTCTTTGCACTCTACGCAGGCCATTGTGATCTTTGGGCGTACATCCGCGCTCTTGCTTGCCATAGTGGTGCTCCTTCATTTTCCTTGCGGTTAAAGACTTGAATTAAGAGCGCTAGGTTACTTCAACCTGCGCAATTTGTGAAAATACGTGCAAATCACGAGTAGCGGAAGCCGGATTTGAACCGGCGACACAACGATTATGAGCCGTTTGCTCTACCAAGCTGAGCTATCCCGCCAAGGATTTAGTGATGAAAAAGTGAATAAAACTAGTTTCACTTATTAACACCATGTTGTAATTGTAATCGAGCCCCCCAACGGAATCGAACCGTTGACCTCTTCCTTACCATGGAAACGCTCTACCGACTGAGCTAGGGGGGCATTGCTAATAGAGGGCGAGCCTACAACCACTCTGGAAATGGGAGAAATTTCGGCTGGTTTACGAGTTAAAAGTAATTGCGAAAGCGCCGTTTAAGCCAGATAACTGGCTTTGCTAGTTTTGCTAATCGTGCACCAAACCGTGCGCCTTGCTCCATTGGTGAAACTTTTAATATCTGATTCACCGAAGGTTCGCCGGGCGTTACTACATCATGCAGCGCTGGCGAAGATTCGTCTAAGGAATCAGCAATGATTGAAATATTCGAAACAAGTGAAATTCCACGGACAATTTGTTCTTGATCAACTTTGTCAGAAGAGTCCATTAAAGAATCAGCAAGTGCAGCGCCAGCGATTCTTGCATCCTGAGTTGCTGATCTTGATTCGGCAATTCCTTCAGCAGTTTTTATCTGTTCAGCTTTTGAACTTACTGCAAAGCTTGCAGCTGATAGCGCTTGGGCGATATCGCGTTTTGACTCTTCAGCGATTCCACCTTTAACTGCAGAATCGAAGAGAGTGCGCGCAATAGTTCTTACTTGAACAACCGTGTGTTCAACTGCTACTCCCCTAACATAAAGTTCTTCCGCCTCATCAACTTGGGCAGTAGGAAACCATTTTGCATAACCGCGCGCTTCTTGCGATTGTGCTCGGACTCCTGGAATCTCTTCTACTAGCAACCGAGCTTTTGCCAACCAATTTCCAGCTTCGTCTTGAGTGAAGCCAGCAGCAACCCCTTCGGACATTTCTCCTAATAACTTTGCGCACTTATTTGCTAGCGAACTTATCTTGTCAACGGTTCGACCTGCTGGTGTTTTTGCATGTGAAAAATATGAGAATGCAATCGCTACTGCAGCGCCAATTAAGGTTGAAGATAATCTAGAGAGCGCTGTGCTTTCACTTAGCCCTGGACCAATAACAATTAACGCAGTTACCGGAACGTTTACTGAAGCAACTTCACCAAGATGAAGGGCTCGGGCAACAACTGAGCAGAGAAGAACTGTCGAAGCAACCGAAACTATTCCGAGATTAAATATCGTCACGCAGGCCAGTGCAACACCTGCGCCAATTGCAGTTCCGACTATCTGACCAAAACCTTCGCGGATAGATTTATAAAGTGAGATTCGTATGCTTAGCGCACAAATTATTGCCGCAACTACGCCACCATCTTTGATCAACAAATCACCGAGTTGCCAGGCAACTCCTGAAGCAACTGCTGATACGACAATAAGTCGGACCCATGTTTTGCGGTCGGCAAAGAGCTTTTTAACTCGCTTCACCAATTTGCGCATGGGCCAATTCTATCTGTGGCATACCCGGAGAAGTTTGCGTAATATGCAGACATGTCGAATCAAATGGGTAGCGATAAGAATTATCCAGCGCAGATAAACGATGCCGAGCTCGCGGCAAAATTAGATCCACTCTCATTCGAGGTTCTACGCCGTGGCGCTACCGAACGTCCCTTTACCGGCGAATACACCGATAGCGACAAGGTTGGAAGTTATCGCTGCAAAGCTTGTAATCACGAGTTGTTTAGAAGTGAAACTAAGTTTCATTCTGGATGTGGTTGGCCATCTTTTTACGCACCGACAAGCGATGACGCAGTTGAATTAATTGAAGATCGATCACTGGGTATGCGAGTTCGCACTGAAGTTCGTTGCGCAAATTGTGGATCGCACTTAGGGCACGTCTTTGAAGGCGAAGGTTATGAAGTTCCGACTGATCAAAGATGGTGCATTAACTCGGTATCACTAATTCTCGAAGAGAAGTAGTTTTACTTAGGGATGCGAAGTCCTTGCATTCCACCATCTACAACTAATGAAGTTCCAGTAGTTGAACCTTGAAGTGGGCTAGCTAAATAACAAATTGCGCTGGCAACTTCTTCGGAAGAAACTAAGCGGCCGAGTGGTTGACGAGCTTCAAGAGCTTTGCGCTCTGCAACTGGATCGGCTGCCTGTGCAAGTAAACGTTGAACCCATGGCGTATCTGCAGTTCCTGGATTTACACAGTTAACGCGAACCCCATCGACAATATGGTCATTTGCCATAGCAAGTGTCAGTGAAAGAACTGCGCCTTTTGATGCACTGTAAACCGCACGCTTTGGAATACCAGCGGTTGCAGCAACTGAACAGGTATTAACAATTGAAGCTACTTTACTCTTGCGCAATAACGGTAGCGCTGACTTTGAAGCACGAACAATTCCTAGAACGTTAACGTTTAGAACCTTTAACCATTCCTCAGAAGAATTACTCTCGACTGTTCCAATAGCGCTGATTGCAGCGTTGTTAATAAGTATGTCTAGCTTCGTGATTCCTTCAAAAGCTTTTGCTACTGAAGCGTCATCGCTAAGGTCGCATTGAACCCAAGTTGCGATGCCAGACATTCCACCTTCGGCTAAATCCAGGCCATAAACCGTGGCACCTCGCTCCTTTAAAATTGTTGCGGTAGCAAGTCCAATTCCTGAACCGGCTCCGGTTACAACTGCCGTTAATCCTGCGAACTCTGTGCTCATGTGTTTATCCATTCTTTGCCTGTAGGAAATGTGAAGTCAGAAATAGTTTGGGCATACATCTCGCCACCGGTGCCCGGCTTTAGTGGCGGCATGTAATGTGCATTTTGAATATCTGTTGGGATAACAAAGTGCTCATGCAGATGGTCAACAAATTCAACAACACGATCAGCATGGTGTCCAGTGACTGCGACCGCATCAAACATTGCAAGATGTTGAACTAGTTCGCATAAGCCAACGCCACCAGCATGAGGGCAGACTGGAATTCCGAATTTTGCAGCCATCAAGATATTTGCCAAGTTTTCATTAACACCGGCAACTCGAGTCGCATCAATCTGCATGAATGAGAAGGATTTTGCCTGCAGCATCTGCTTAAAAATAATGCGATTCATGCCGTGTTCACCAGTTGCTACTCGGACCGGTGCAATTGCTTTGGCGATAGTTGCATGTCCTAAAACGTCATCTGGGTTTGTTGGCTCTTCGACCCAATGCAGATTTACATCGCCAATTCCTTTAATCCATTCAATTGCTTGGTTTACATCCCAAACTTGATTGGCATCAATCGAAATTTTTATATCTGGACCAACAGCTTCACGTGCTAGACGGAGACGACGCTTGTCATCTTCAAGATTTCCGCCGCATTTTAATTTAATCAATTTATAACCATCTGCAACTGCTTGCTTTGCTAGACGAACCATTTTTTCGTCGGTATAGCCAAGCCATCCTGGAGTTGTTGTGTAAGCAGGTAGACCTTCTTTAATTAATTGGGCTTCATTGGCAGCGCGATTTGGTTGAGCCTTGCGCAAAATTTCTAGGGCTTCTTCTGGTGTAAGCGCATCAGTGATGTAACGGAAGTCGATTAGTTCAACAATTTCTTCTGGTGATAAATCAGATAAGAATTTCCACAATGGTTTCTTTGCATGCTTTGTTACTAAATCCCATGCAGCATTTACGACAGCACCGGCAGCCATCTGAGTAACGCCTTTTTCTGGTCCAAGCCATCGGATCTGTGAATCTCGAACCAAGCTGCGCGCAAAATCTCCCATGCTTGTTGCAAGATCTGCAATGTCTCTACCAACTGCATATGGCGCTAATAATTCAATCGCATCGCACTGTAAATCATTTCCACGACCACAAGTGAATACGAAACCGTGTCCTTCAAGGTTTGGATCATCTGTTTCAAGGATTACAAGTGCAGCTGAATAATCTGGTTCCTTATTCATTGCATCCGAACCATCTAAACCACGTGAAGTTGGAAATCTGACATCGATAGTTTTAAAGCCAGTAATCTTTGGCATGCCATTCCTTTGCGGTTTTAGATATAAACGCTTCGCTTATTAGCAAAAATCCTATACGATAAATTTCATGTCGCGACATAACCAGAAAATTGGCATGAAGCGCGTAGACCTTGAACTAACCAGACTAAGCCTGGGAACTGCTCCACTTGCTGGATTGTTTAAGTCAGTTGATATTTCTGAGAGCGATCAATTGATTCATACCGCTCTAGATAATGGAATGAATTACTTCGATACCGCTCCACTATATGGACACGGTCTTGCTGAAGAGCGTCTTGGTCGGATTCTTGGAAAGGTTTCACAGTCTTTTGTCCTACAAACAAAGGTTGGTCGAGTTCTAAATTGGGTTGAGAAAGCTGACCCGGTTCCCTGGTTTCCAGATGCAGATCCACATATTCAACCGGTCTTTGATTATTCCGCTGATGGCATCAAGCGTTCACTCGACGATAGTTTGAAACGCTTAGGTGTTGACCATATTGATATCGCGCTTATGCATGATGCCGAAAACCATATTCCGCAAGCAATAAATATTGCATACCCAGTTCTGGCAGATTTGAAGCGTCAAGGAATAATCAAAGCGATTGGAATCGGAATTAATTTTTGCGATGTGGCAATTGAGATTATGAAAAACGTTGATCTTGACATCGTGCTTCTGGCTGGAAGATATACCTTGCTTGATCAAAGTGCCCAGAATAAATTGTTGCCATACGCCTTAGAACGAAAAGTTGATATCACTATTGGTGGCGTCTTTAACTCTGGAGTCTTAGCAGATCCAAAACCTGGCGCTACTTTTGAATATCTACCTGCTTCAGACGAGATTATTAAAAAGGCTCAAGATATCGGTGCCTTCCTAAAGAAACTTGGAATTCCACTTACTGCGGCGGCACTGCAATTTCCGCTTCGCCATCCAGCGGTCACTTCGGTCTTAACTGGATCTCGAAATAGTAAAGAGTTATTAGCCAACATGGCTGATTTTGATTTAGAACTTCCAGAAGATATCTGGAACCAGCTTGAAGACGCTGGCCTTATCGAAAAGATGTCACTATGAAGTTCTCAATTATCGCTAACCAAACAAATGCATATCAATTTGCAGTAACGGTTAATGGAGTTCATTCCGGAGTCGAGAAAATTCCAACTTTGACCCAAGCTATGCATCTAACTTTGGATGAACTTAAGAGCGCTGTAAGCAATACATCGGCAGCACTAACTGGAAATTTGGTTGCCCCAATTTCACCTGAAATTGAATTATGGGGTGCGGGTGTTACTTATCTCCGTTCACGCGATGCACGCAAAGAAGAATCTGGCGTTCCGGATGTTTACCAAAGGGTCTATGAAGCTGATAGACCAGAACTCTTCTTTAAATCCAATGCAGTTCGCGCTCGCGGAACTAATTCGCCGGTTGGTATTCGCTATGACTCAGATGCCTCCGTGCCAGAACCCGAAGTTGCGATATATATAAATAAGTATCGCGAAATCATCGGTTATGCAATCTGCAACGACATGACAGCTCGGACAATCGAAGGTGAAAATCCGCTCTATCTTTCGCAGGCAAAAATCTATATTGGTTCAACTGCAATCGGCCCAGACATAACACCAGCCTGGCTTGCGCCGGCACCTGCCGAAATGAAAATCAAAGCAAGAATTCTGCGAGGCGCTGCAATTGCGTGGGAGGCCGAAACTTCACTTGGTGCGCTTAATCGAACCCTCGAAGATTTGATTACCTATCTATTTAGATGCCAAGACTTCCCGCATGGCGTAATTCTTTCTACCGGCACCGGAATTGTTCCACCACTGGATATTTCACTTGCTGCTGGTGATGTGGTTGAAATAGATGTTGCGGGTATTGGTAAATTAATCAATCCGGTCGAAGTCATTGCAGAGAGGCGCTAATCAATGAGCAAAATTGTGGCTTGGGCCCAATGGCCGGATTTAACTGTTCCAGAAAATGTGGAACTCAAATCCCCCGCGAATTTTCCACTCGATACCTCAGATCTCTCGCAAATTGAATTCTATGTTCCTTCTTATATGGGAGGCGCAGCAGCGCTTTCATATGCCGCAAAGATGCCAAACTTAAAATATCTCCAGATGCCAAATGCTGGTTATGACGATGCGCTTGCTTTTCTGCGCCCAGGATTAACACTTTGTAATGCCAGTGGTGTTCACGATGCATCAACTGCCGAACTTGCAGTCGGACTTGCCCTTGCATCTAGACGTGGTTTCCCAGAATTTGTTCGTGATCAAATTGCCGGAACTTGGGATCACCGCAGATTTACATCTCTTTCAGATAGCAAGATTGGTGTAATCGGATTTGGTTCAATTGGTAAACAAGTAGTCAAGAATCTTTCGGGCTTTGATGTCAGCGTTACCAGCTTCTCTAAATCAGGACGAGACGGCTCAATCAAAATAGATGAACTAGATAAGCATCTTCCAACTCTTGATATCGTAATTTTGATCTTGCCACTTACCGATGAATCACGGCACATGTTCAATAAAGAGCGCCTAGCAAAGATGAAAGATGGCGCGCTAATCGTTAACGTCGCTCGTGGTCCAATAATTGAAACCGAAGCTCTGATTGCTGAATTAAATTCTGGTCGAATTTATGCCGCGCTGGACGTTACTGATCCAGAACCACTTCCTGCCGGCCATCCACTTTGGAAGGCAAAGAATTTATTGTTGGTTCCTCATGTTGGCGGAAATTCGACCGCATTTGAACCTCGTGGTCGCAAGTTAGTGGAATCCCAACTTAAGTTATTGGCAGAGGGAAAGCCGCTTAACAACATTGTCGCTGTTGGATAACTTGATATAAAAATGCGTATCGATTCGCACCACCATCTTTGGGATCTATCGGTCCGGGATCAAGAGTGGATTGTTGGCGATGAAATGCAACCCATTCGTAGAAATTTTGCAATCTCTGATTTAAAGGATGCAATCAAATCTTCGCGTATTGACAGAACTGTTTTAGTTCAAACAGTCACCGACTATTCCGAGACGCCCGAGCTTCTAGCTATTGCGCAATCCGAACATCTTGTCGGAGCAGTTGTGGGTTGGTTGCAAATTGACGCTCCAGATGCCATTGCTCGCCTGCACCAATACCTAGATTTACCCGGCGCCGAGTATTTAAAAGGTATCCGAGATATCGCCCAAGACCACCCAGACCCTAATTACTTGGCAAAACCCCAGACCATTGCAAATGTAAAGAAGCTTGGAGAACTTGGAATTACTTTTGATCTGCTAACCAAGACTCCGGAATTAGCCGCGGCAATTAAATTAGTTAGTGCCTGTCCAGATGTGCAATTTGTTATGGATCATATTTCGAAACCATACATTGCAAAAAAAGAATTTGAACCTTGGAAAACTTTGATGACTGAACTTGCAACTTTTCCAAATATTCTTTGTAAAGTTTCTGGTTTAGTTACAGAAGCAAATTGGAAAACTTGGGATGTAAAAGATTTCAAACCTTATGTTGATCATGTAATAGAAATCTTTACGCCCCAAAGATTAATGTTTGGATCGGATTGGCCAGTTGCAAATTTGGGTGGTACGTACTCGCAAATAGTTGAATTAGCCGAAGCCCTTACTTCTGGACTTAGTCCAAGTGAGGCCGAATTCTTCTGGCATAAATCAGCGACCGCCGCCTACCGCCTTGCGTAATAACGCTTATATATAGGTAACAATTTGATAACAAAGGCCCCACAAGCCTGACATTGGGGTATCTGGCATGGACGCGGGCACCCCATTCTTAATAGGGTTCTGCCACAGCGATTCCGCTGCTTTCGAAAGGAAACAAATGAAGAAAGTTCTAACTATCGTTGCTGTTGCATCAGCAATGGCGCTAGTTGTCGGAACAGGTTCAGCAGTTAATGCTGCTCCAAAGGCTCTAAAGATTGAATTAATCTCTAAGGGTGAAACTCACCAATTCTGGCAAGCTGTTAAAAAGGGTGCTATGGATCAAGCTAAGAAGATGGGCAACGTAACAGTCCGCTTCCAAGGTCCTGCAACTGAAACAATGATCGATAAGCAACTTGAAATGCTTGATGGCGCAATTGCTACTAAGCCAGATGCAATCGGTTACGCAGCACTAGGTACAACAGAACCACTAAAGCACCTAGCAGCAGCAAACAAAAAGGGTATTCCTGTTTACATGTTCGACACAGCTGCAAGCTGCAAGGGCAAGCTAGGACCTAAGTCAAACTGCGCACTTGGCGTTGCTTACACAAACAGCAAGGCTGCAGGATCTCTAGCAGCTGACAAGATGGCTGGACTAATCGGCAGCACAGGTAAGGTTTTGGTTGTTGGTCACTCACAAACAAACCAAACTGGTATCGATCGTGCAAGTGGATTCGTTAACCGCATCAAGGCTAAGTACCCAAACATCACACTTCTTGAAACCCAATACGCAGAAGGTGGCGACCAAACTAAGGCACAAGATATTGTTGCTGCAGCTCTAGTTGCTAACAAAGACCTAAAGGGTATCTACGGAACAAACGAAGGTGTATCAATTGGTGCTGGTCAAGCATTCAAGGCAGCTGGTATTGCTAACGGAGCAATCAAGCTAATCGGCTTTGACTCAGGCAAGCAACAAATGGCTAACATCAAGGACGGCCTACAATCAGGTGCAATCACACAGAGCCCAATGGGTATCGGAGCAAAGACTGTTGAAGCGTTGGTTAACTACGTTCGCAACAAGAAGGTTCCAGCTCCACTGATTGACACAGGCTTCTACTACTACGATGCTAAGAACATCACACAGCCAAAGATCGCAGGAAACCTTTACGAATAATTCGAATTTATTCGAGTAATTTGTAAGAAGTAAAAAATTATGGCCGGGAGCAATCCCGGCCATAATGCTTTAAGATTCTGAAAGTATTTAGAAACTGCATTTAAAGTAATGGGGGAACAAATGGCAACGACTCAACTCTTATCAATTACTGGTGTGAGCAAGGAGTTCCCTGGAGTAAAGGCACTTAATAATGTGCACTTTGATTTAAACAAAGGCGAGGTCCACGCGATTGTTGGCGAAAATGGCGCCGGTAAATCAACGCTAATGAAGATCCTCTCCGGAATTTACAAAAAAGACACTGGTGAAATCGTTTACCAAAACAAAAATGTGAATGTGTCCAGCCCGCTTGAGGCTCAAAAATTAGGAATTAGTATTATTCATCAGGAACTTAACTTGATGCCAGATTTAACAGTTGCTCAGAATATTTTTATAGGGCGCGAAGATCGCCGAAAAGGTCGAGTCTTTCTCGATGATTCAAAGTTGAATAAGGCAGCTACAGCGCTGCTTGAAGAACTTGATTTGGTTTTAGACCCAAAACAAAAAGTTGGCGAACTTACAATCGCCAAGCAGCAAATGGTTGAAATTGCCAAAGCAGTTTCTTACCGCGGGGAAGTAATCATTATGGATGAGCCAACATCCTCACTTACCCCAGCCGAAACCGAAGCACTTTTTAAAATTATTCGATCACTAAAAGCCTCAGGCAAAGGGGTTGTATATATCTCGCACCGCTTAGAAGAACTA
>JACCDP010642040.1_pt1 | contig 22771 bp, 48 predicted proteins | sample 7445841 | NCBI WGS metagenome assembly JACCDP01 (sample SAMN15323441, study PRJNA562643) | freshwater metagenome | isolation source: river surface water | place: USA:Blue River Watershed | collected 2017-08-17
AATATCATAATCACAAGATTGAATCGGATAGCATTTTAGTTGACCAACATATTCTTCATTGAAACCAGAATAGCTATCGTGATTTTCACAATAACCTCCTTCAATAAAAGAACACCATAAATCAGCAAATCTTTGTTTAACCATATTATCTTTATTAGTAAACCTTGGTGTATTATGATGAAGATTGCCATCACCAACTAACATGCCCAACCATTCTGCTTCTTCTAGAGATATATCGTTAATACCCTTTACATCTGGATATGGTATGTTTTTAACCTTATCCCCTATTCGCAAATCAGATGTATTTTTTTCCGATCCATCTTCCATAATGCAAGGATGACTACCGGTAGCCGTATAACAAAAGTTTCTGGCATTAATAACTCTGGGGTTTTTATCTTGTTTGTGTGGATATCCAGAAACCCAAGAAATATCAACCCATCCAGACTGATCCCAAATCTTTATATCTGTTATAGGCTTGCCTTCTTGATAATCTTTTTCCATATCAAATAAAACACCCGTATGAAATCTGGCTACATCGCCTATGGGCAATATATCTATTAAATTATTTTTTTGAATAATAATAGGAGTACCGTAAGATAATGTTTCGTGATTAAATAATATTCCTGAACAAGCAAAAATGCCATAAGAATCCCGGTAATTACGTACTAAATGATGCGCCGCCAATTTCGCAATAGCGTATGGAGACTGAGGTATCATCGGGGTCTCTTCGTTTTGATATTTTTTATCATCAGCCGATACGCTATAATTTTTACCAAACATTTCGCTAGAAGAAGCCTGATAAAACTTAATGCCCGGGCTAATATTTCGTATAGCCTCAAGTATATTTAGGCATCCTCCTGCCACTATATCCCAAGTCAATGAAGGCTGGACAAAAGATGTCGCAACATGAGACTGGGCAGACAGGTTATATATTTCGTCTGGCCTATATTTATTTATTAGATTTGCAATAGAAAAACAATCGGTTACATCGCCCTCTACAAGCGTTAAATTTTTGTTAGTAAGAAAAGGAGTCAGCCTAGTGGTGTTGTTAGTACTTGATCTACGTGTTACGCCTATAATCTGATAGTTTTGTCTTAATAACTCTTGGGTTAAATAAAATCCGTCCTGCCCGGTTATTCCGTATATGATTGCTGTTTTCATTTATTCGTCCTTCATTGTAGAATCAGAGTTTAATAATGGTCTATCTGGTAAATTGTCCTCATAGCTAATTAATTGAGAGAGCCTCTCTCTTTCTTTTTCGGTAGCAAGCCTCATTTTTTCCATATATATACCCATGTCCTGCCTGTATTTTGGGTCCGTCATAATTTTGGTTATTAATGTAGGGAAAGTCTGGCGATGATCTTCAATCGCCTTAATACGTTGTTCGCGCGTACCTTTCAGATCCTTATAAAGAGCGGACTTACGGCCCTGCAAATCTTTAAAGTCCCGGGACATTGTTTCCTGCGAAGCCCGGAGTGTGGCGATTTGTCTCTCTAGAGCCATTGACAAATCTCTATCATCGGCCCTCTCGGCATCTAGCAACTCCCGCTCAAGCCGATATATTTTTTCAACCGTTTCTTGCTGACCCCGGAGAATTCGGTTCATTAATATTTCTAATTTTACCAAGTCAATGATTTGCATTTCTTCGGTATGAAAAACGTCATCTTTAAACTGAGCCCACATTTTCTTAAAGTGAAACTCAAACATGCCCAGCTCGTCTTCTGAAAACTGCTTAGACAGCTCTTTGTAATAGGGCCGCCCCTTGAGTTCTTGATGGACTTCGGCCTCCCGTTTTTCCCCTGACGAAAATCCCACATTCTTAGCGATCCAGTTATGAACCGAAACAGGGTCCCGGTTAAGATGCCCGGCTATATCTTCAACAGTTTTTCGGTCCACATTTGCTTTAATGTAGGCTATTTCAGATATTGAAAATCGCCCGGTCTTTAAGTTAGCCATCTAAAATTTCCTTTATTAAAGAAAAAATCTCTTCTTTACGCCCGGCCTGAATCCTAGTCCCGGCACAAAGTTTCAAGTAGTCCTTTCTATATGCGACCGGTAATTCCCGGCCCACTTTTTCTATAGCTTCCTTTGTGTCTAGAATATCATCGAGGTTGTTTTCGAAGTAAACTATGCCATCGGTAAGAGACCCGGCATCTAAGATATTCTTTTTGTTTTGCTGCACCCTCTCAGGATCGCCGTTAGGATTTGGGCGAAAATAATTATCCCGCTTGAAATTTTTTAGCCGGTTGCTAATATGGGTGTAAAGAAAATTCTCAAGAGGTCTGGAAGAGTCGTACCGGGGCAGTGCTTCTATTCCCATCAATATGGCTTCTTGTTCTATGTCTTCTTTGTCGTGACAGTCGAACGTATATTTAGGAGCCAGCGTTTTCGCTATCTTCGTTATTTTTTGCAGAATCTCTTCGTTTATTTCCAATCTCTTCTCCTTCTTCGAAAAGCCGGGCCACAGAATGCTTCGGTTCGTCAGGAACCTCAAGCTCCCGGGCCACTTGTTTATTTAATTCTTCAGTGCCCTTGACAACAGAATCTCCGGGCGGTATAATAGTTAAGTCAGACATTTTTTGCTCCTTATTTTGAACCTAATTAATAATATACACCTTTTTGGGGGAATGTTAAAAAATATGAGAACTACAATATTAAATTTGGATTATTCTGTGATTACAATCAGTAGTTGGCAGAAAGGCATGGTGCTCCTATTAAAAGGGCTTGTACAACCCATTGAATTCTGGCCCGTTCCTATTTTAAGTGCCGGTGGCGAATACTATCAGGTTCCTAAGATTGTAATGGTTAAAAAGTACATTAAGAGAAGCAAGCGGTTCGTACCTAACAAGCGTAATGTGTTTTTAAGAGACAATTACACTTGCCAATACTGTGGTTGCGAAAAGCCTGATTTTCTAACTTTAGATCACGTAATGCCTCAAAGCAGGGGCGGCAGAAATACTTGGGAGAATCTAGTATGTGCGTGTCGAGATTGTAACTTTAAGAAGGGTAATCGTACCCCTGAAGAAGCAATGATGCCACTGCTCAAGAAGCCTACAGAGCCGGGACACTAGAAGACAGATCGCGATTGGCTCTGCATTGAGAAGTAGGGCTTTAACATATATAGATTGAAGACCTTGTTATGCAAGTACTACCCTCCCCCCGGAAGGGGGGAGGCGGCAGACGTACACTGAACAAAAAACTAGGGGGATGGGGGTTCATGGTATACAGCGGTATACCTATACAAACATACCATAGATACAAGCATATAGGTATACAAATATACCAGTATACAAGTTTATAAGTATACAAATATATATAGTGTACAGCGAAAAATAAAAATAAAAAAAATAAAGTTTCTTCTTGACAATGGCGATAACTATTGTATAATAAAAGCAGACAAGAAAGAATAAAGGATAAGAAAATGAAAACTACAAAAACCTACGCTGTACTAACAAAAGACTTCACTGTAAACAATGTAACATTCAAAAAAGGGAAAAGATTTTTCCTACGTAGTGGTAATATGTTCTGGGATGGTATCGGATTCGATAAAGATGGAAATTTTATTTCGACTGAATATTTCGGAATCGGACATAATTTGGAGATTCCAAAAGAATATTTCAAGAAGTAACTTGACTTTCCCGATAACTATAGTATAATTAAGACATACGAAAGACAGTTTCACACGAAGGATAAAAAAATGATTACAATCGATCAAGTTATCGACCTAGAACTAGAACCTGCCGACGATACCGTATTCTGCCGGGGCGGCTGGCATATCGTTGAGAATCGTCCCTTGACGGATGACGAGTGCGACTACTTGACGGACAACTATTCTTGTGACCTTCACGCAATCGCTCAGGATATGTTTCAATAAAAAAAATAAAAAATAATCGGCTCAACTCTTGACTGGGTTGGGCCGATAATGTATAATAGAAACATACGAAAGACATTCACACGAAGGAAAGAAAAATGAAAGAGTTTAACATCGAATTCGAAAAAGACGGAAAAATCACCCGGGCTATTTATGTACGCGAAAATGATATCCAGTCTCAAATTCAGTGGTACGTAGTAAAACGCGGGTACAATCTAGTGCGGGTTGTCGAGGTAGCTCCAATGGGGGATGTTACTCAGGGCGGAATGTTCGGATGCGACTAGGTCGCCCGAAAGGGGGGGCCGGGAAGCCGTCTCCCCCATGTTATACCCCCTCTTCCGGGGGTTGCGCCATACCCCACTTCTGAGCGATACGTTCTATTCTAAAAAATAAAAAATAAACTTAAGAATATCGCTTGACACCGCCGATATATATTGTATAATTCAAGCATACGAAAGACAATTTTTCACAAGGGAAAGAAAAATGGATTATCCAAACATGTTTGAAGTTGTTGCGATTGAAGAGATTATGGGCTTCGTTCCTACCCGGGAAGATTGGGAAGAATACCTCGCTTGGGTGGCTGCCTGCGAGGGGGATGAGAACGAAGCAAACTTCCACGACATGAAAGACGATTGCGGGGTCCCCGAATAGGGGTTACTGGACGGGCACCCCTCGTTCGAGCGGGGGGTGTCTTTTTTCTGAAACAAAAAAAATAAAAACTAAATTTTACGCTTGACAATCCCGATAAACATTGTATAATTCAAGCGTAGTCAAGAGTCAAACACAAGGGAAAAAAATGCAAGTCTCAGTATCCCCCAAAGGTGCTAACCACGTTGTCAAGGTAGATGGTAAAATTGTGTACACTGCAAAAGAAGCAAGCGAGGCATTTCGGGTTAGTATGAACATACAGGCCCATTCGAGGGGGTTACAGTTGCCCTTCCCCCAACAGAGCTACCCCACGGTACGCAACATGGTGTGGTAGTAGGGCCGAGGTGCCCCCTTCGGGGGGCTTATCTCATTTTGAGACGGGCTGACTGTTATCCCCCGTCCGAGGGGGGCCGGGCCGGCCCGGAGGGGGCCTCGGTTTGGGGGTGTTAATGGTGTGGTATTCTGAGTGCCAAAAGGGGGGTATCTAAAGCACTACCTCGGACTGGTGGTATAGCAAATACTGTGCCAAACTCACCTAGAGCAAATAGCGTGCCAATAAAAAAATATTTTTTTATAGCAAATGTCGTGCCAAAAATAATTCTAAAAATAATTTCGTGTCGTAACCCTATATGCGACAATAACTTACGACGACAAAAAAAACTTATTTTTACAAAATGTAAATCGGACCTGTTAATCGACTTTGTTTTCTGCGGTTAAAGTAGTGTAAGGACAAAGATTCTAAAATAAGGTAAAAAAAATGGTTACGATCAACGAAGTTATCGATCTTGAGTTAGATTCAGCGGACGGCACAGTATTTTGTTTGTCCGGGTGGCATGCTGTTGATAACCGCCCACTAACGGACGACGAATGCCAATACTTAGAAAACAACTATAGTACAGATTTACACTATCTCGCATGCGAAGTTTTGCGATAAAATAAAAATAAATCGGCTAAACCCTTGACCGGGTTTGGCCGATAATGTATAATAGAGATATAAGACAGAGAAAAAGTTCCTCACCAACTGGAGTATACCATGTTACCTATCGATCAAGACACTTTCTTCCACGAAGTAGTAGCCCGAATTGGGGAGTGCGCTTCCGCTCACGACAAGTCCCGGCTTGCCGAGGCATTGTTCTTGCTAGGGAATAGCCTAGATTGTATCAACTGGACCGACATTGATGTACAGATCGACAGTATCGACGATACCCCCACCGTAAGGTGGTTCGATATCGAACTCCCCCAGAATGGGGCCGCTTGGAAGATTGCTCTCGAATTGGATGTTATTAACCAGCACCCCTAAGCGGTGGGGTCTGGAACGCTCCCTCCGAGTGGAGGGAGCGTCTTTTGTGTTCTAGTTACAAAGCAGGGTATCGAAATGAGTACAGTAGAAATAGTGGATGCGGTTACAAACAAGTATACATTTGAGAATGGGTGCTATATGATCACTACCCTAGAAGTGGAGGATGAAAAGTCGTATACCTCTTTCGGGTTATACCAAAGTAACCATACCCCAATCGAGCTAACCCCAGAGCAGCACCGCTCCTTGAGGGACCTATTCGGGGGGCCTGACCTGAGAAAAGTCGAGGCATTCCTGAACACCCCGAAAGGGTGGGATCGGGTGTAGTAACCCGCAATGGGGGTGGGCGACTACCCCCTCTTCTGGGATCTGAGCCGACTACCACTTCGGAGGGGGGCCGGGCCGGCCCGGAGGGGGGACCCTGTTTGGGGGTATAGCAAATCCCGTACCACAAAAAAAATTTTTTCAGTGCAAATACTGTGCCAAAAATAATTCTAAAAATAATTTTGTAACTTAACTCCTTGTCATATAACAACTTACGACGACGAAAAAAAGTTATTTTACAAAAATCTAAATTGGACCTGTTAATCGTCTATTATTCTTGCGGTTATAGTAGTGTAAGGCAAGTTTATCTCACGCAAAAGGAAAAGTCTAATGTACAACTTTACAGAACTCAACATTGCTATCGAATCCGCTTTCGGTGTTGCTAACGTTAACCTTAAGCCAGAATTCCGAACCAAAGGAAAGCGGGTACGATCATTACGTACACTAGCTAAAATGGCGGGTGTTGCCACTAAAAAGGAATCCGAACACAAGCAGCTAAAATCGGAAAAGGCTGCCCGGGTAGCCAATTACCGGGCCCAACTGGAGGCTAACCCAGAAGGGGGGATCGCTTACGATGTGAACGAACACAAACTATACAAACGTGAACTAGCTTTTGCTAGCATGGCAATCAAAGCCGGAATGATCGACGCCGACGACTTCGAGTAGTACGCTCGGAAGAGGGGGGTAGGCAATACCCCCCGATTGGGTGGTTGCCCCCCAGAGGTAGTACCTCTATATAGGGGGGTGTTACCCCCCTCATAATAGGTGCGGCAAGAATCGCAAATAGTCAGTCGGATTATGGTCGTCAGGATTCCGGGTCAGCTCAATTTTATATAATGTAATACCCCTATTTATAGGGGCGTCTGGGTCCGGAAATAGTCACTGAGATTTTAGTATTCGGCTAAATTTTAGTGTTGACAATGACGATAAATAAAGTATAATACAAGAGACTCAAGTGGTGTAACGGAAACATTGCAGGTCAGCATCGTAAGATGTACCGGAGAGGCGCTGCCGGGGATGTGGGTTCGAATCCCACCTTGAGTTCTAAACAAAAGAGGATTATCAAAATGAGCGACTGCCGTTATTTCCAATCAACAGAACAAGTTTGGCACAAATCTATTAGTGATTATGAATACTACACTAACAAGCCTATCAATAAATGGGAAGTTCATGGGGCCTTTTTGCCTGTAAGTTACCATAAAACAGAAGAAGCGGCTCGAAAAGAGTTTGAACGTAGGTCTAAATTACCCCGATATACGCCACCAATCGGACAAAGGACTGGAAAATGATTGATATTCAACCAATTAAAACCGCCCCAAAAGATGGAACACCCGTTCTAAGTGATCAAGGATGGGTAATGTGGTATAAAAATTATCTAGGGGTTGGTAAGTGGATATACTGTTCTCCAGACGGTATGTTTTTTGAGTGTGCAGAAGCGGGAACTTGGACTACTGTTCCAAGATACTGGACCCCAACAAGGATTTTTAACAATGTTAATTAGACAATACGCCGGTTGGAAGATTTACGATAATGGCCCACATGCCCCGGTAACTGGTCGTTTTTCAGCCGAAAGATTTGGTGTGACAATGTGCGCTAACACTCAAGAGCTATTGATTAGAATGATTGATTTAAAAAATAAAGAATAAAGTTCTTGACATTCATTGCCGATAATGTATAATGTAAGAGTCAAAGGCAATCACACACAAGGAAAAGTAAGATGTTAAAGTTTAGCCCGGCCAATTCTAAGATTGAAGCCCTTGCCTCTGTTGATTCTATTGCCCCCTATTTAGAGGGTGGACGTAAGGTTTATTCATTAGACCTACTTTCGGGTTACTCTTGCCCGTTTGCCAAAGATTGTTTAGCCAAAGCCGTAGTAAAGGACGGTAAACGTTCTATCAAAGATGGCCCGGTCACTGAATTTCGCTGCTTTTCCGCTTCGCAAGAAGTAGTATACACTAACGTATTCAATTCCCGCCAGCACAATTTTAATGCTTTACGATCATTAAGTAAAAATGAAATGGTCGAATTGATTCAGTCTAGCCTACCCCGCAATTTAGGGGTGTGCCGGATTCATGTTGCCGGGGACTTTTTTAACCAAGATTATTTTGACGCTTGGATTGAAGTTGCCCGCAATAACCCGGGCCGCCTATTTTATGCTTATACCAAAAGTGTACGATACTGGGTTAACCGATTGTATGATACCCCAGAGAATTTTGTTCTTACCGCCAGCGAGGGGGGTCGAGAGGACTACCTTATCGAATTGTTTCGGCTACGATATGCTAAAGTTGTGTTCAGTGAACAGGAAGCCACTGAACTAGGTTTAGAAATTGATCATACCGATGAACATGCAGCCAACCCCCAAACGAGGTACACCAGTTTCGCCCTCCTGATTCATGGGGTAATGCCAAAGGGTAGTAGAGCTAGTGAGGCTATCAAAGCACTCAAAAAGAGTGGCACCAAGTTTAGCTACTCAAGATAGGTGGGGTCGGGTAAGCCCCCTCTTCGGAGGGGCTCCGGGCGCGCCGGGCCCCCTCTAATGGTGGGTATTCTTTGGTGGGGTAAAGAAAATATATTTTTTTATTTCAGCCGGGCTCTTGACAAGGACGATATATGTTGTATAATAAAAGAGTAACAACGATTGGTGGTACGGGTTGGGAGTAGTGACCCATAAAACTGACAATGCACGCTTTGTTGGTAGCCGCAGTACGGTGGGAGTAGCAGCAGGTTCGAATCCTGTCCAATCGTCTTTATTTGATAGCCCCGTGAGATTCGGGGAGTTTTTCCCCTACTAGCTAGGGCAAGCCGGGCCGAAAGAACTTGTGAGATTTTTACTAAAGAACTTGACAAACGCTGTCGATAATGTATAATAAGGAAAAGGAGAAAACGAATGAATGTTGAAGGTATCCGAAGATTGTTAAAGGTGGCAGAGTCTTGCCCATCCCTAAAACGTGATGTCGCAAAGCTTATCATCAAGCTTTGTCAAGAGGTTGCTGATGAGATTTATTTAACTCTCTCAGAGGAGTTCGCCGGGACAACCAAAGGCAAGCTCGAATGCGTCAAGCTTTACAAGGATCGCACCGGAAAAAGCTTGATCGAATCCAAAAAGGATTGCGAAAAATATTTTGAGGCCAATGGCTTAAAATTTTTCAGTCATTCCTATTGACAAACACTGATCGCCCGGTATAATTAGAGTATAAGTTTCATTTCTTTGTTAGGAGAGCTAAAATGCTCAAGGTTAAACAGTCGGTTTCGTTCGATGCTTCTACGGCTTATGTTGGATGGAATTACGACGGCGTCGAGTTCCGTGACGGCGAAGGTAACGAAGTGTCGATTCGGATGAACGCTTCTCAGCTTGATTCGCTGATCAAGTCTCTGGTAGATCGTCAAGAGCGTCACCAGAAAGATTTAGCCGAAAAGTTGCTAGCTAAGTCAGAGTAGTTTCTTTCTGTCGCACGGCGGTTGCAGAGATGTGGCCGCCGTGTTTTGTCCCCCACTTTTTGTTTAAGGATTTTGTTTATGGTTTCTTTTAAGTCTATTGGTGCCAACGTAGGCAAAATGGTTGACGTATTGTACCCCGTTCATGGTAGCCGTAATATCCTACGCTCCATTACAGGAGTGGTTGAAAAGCGTGGCACTGGACCTAACGGCAAGTATATTGTTGTCAAGTGTACAAACGGCAGCTATCGTTCGCTCAGTCTCAAGAAGATTGTTTCTTTCTAAAGTAATGACGCTCGGAAGGGGGGTAGGTAATACCCCCCGATTGGGTGGACCGGGCGAGCCGGGCCCCCCTCTTTTGTGGGGTAAAAAAAGTATATCTTTTATTTAAGTCCGGGCCTTGACAGTGACGATATCTACTGTATAATCATCGTAAAGGAGAAAGCAATGGATATCAAGGCACACATTCAATTTAGTCATTGGAATGGTTTATATATTGCTACTCTATTAGGTGGCGAATTTGCTAATTGTCATGGTCAGGGACCAACTCCAGAGCTAGCAATGATTAGTTTGAAACTTACTGTAAGGGCTTTAAGAAATGAAAGATAATTACGTCTTGGTTTATACCGGCGAACCGCTCATGTTTTTTAGGGGGCAAAACTTATACTTAGGAACGGCCCTGCTAACAGATCAAATTGACGAAGCTGAATTTTGTACTCAAGATCAAGCTGAATCGTACTGGAATCTTATGGATGATAAGGATAAGTGGGAAATATGGACAGTAAAAACCGGGATAGTGCTTCATACAAAACAAAATAGGCACTTGATTAGAGAAAAGAAAGAAAAACTGATAAAAGAATTTAATAGATTATCACAAGAAGAACTTTTATAAAGACGACTTGACAATCGCTGCCGACATTGTATAATTATTGTAAAGGAGAAAAGAAATGACATTCAGAGATTTATTCGTCGGCACAATCTTTAAGTTTAATTTTGACCGGGATGCAAACTGGTGGTATATAAAAACCAGTTCGGATAAAGTTGTTTGTATTCAGGCCCCGGAAATCAATCAGTCGGCCATTGGAAAAGATTACGAAATAAAAGATGAATGCTATGTAGCTAATGTGCGTATTGGGTCTATAGTATTAAAGGCTGAACAATGAATTACGTTGTAGGATTTTTGGGTCATGACAGAACTCTTGGTCGTACTTTTTTTGCTTCTACAATGGAGCAGGCGAAAGAATGTATGAATATCATTTTAAAAGAAAACCACGAAGATACTCTCTCTAACGAAGAACTAAATGGACTTCATGACAATTGTACAGTTACCACCGATGCGGGGGTGTATTTTATAGGCGGCCTTGAAGAAGCTGAATAGTCAGAAGGACACCCTCTAATGGGGGGTGGCCGGGCCAGCCGGGCCCCCTCTGTTGGGGGGTATATCTTTTTTCATTTTTTTTCTCATGCAACGCTCCCCTTATGCCGATAAATATGGTATAAGGAGTTAAGAATATGAGATATCTAGTTGTGATCTTGGTTTTGTTATGTACAGGTTGTGCTACTAGTCAGGTGAACAGGGTTACAGTAAAGGCCCAGCCAGAATCTGATAAGTACGAAATTTCTTTTGAAATAAATTCTAGCTATTGACAGCGACAGTCGATAATGTATAATAGAAGAAAGGAGACACAAATGAATCTACATTTCGCAAACATTGAATTAAAGATTGTAAAAACAAATCCGCACCTTTCTGATAGTTGGTATCAGACAATGTTACATATTGGAGAACAAAGATATCCTATTGGATGGAGTCATGTAGATTATATGGATTGTATTTCAGAAGCAGAAGAAATTGTGAAAAAATTTTCTGAACAAAAAATACCTCTAATGCATGGCGGAATTTACGATTATTTATAATACACGGGGATGTAGCTTAACGGCAAAGCACGTAGCATTAAATCTACGGTCAAGAATTTTTAGAAAAAGGGTATCGCATGAAGCTGGGGAAGTGATGAGCCCCAGCGATGGACGCGAAAGAGAATATCTAAGAAAGTCTTGAGGGAGTCATCGACCCTTTATGTTGGTTCGAATCCAACTATCCCCTGCTTTTTTACTTGACAATGATAAAGATAGTGGTATAATAAGAGAAGAGAAAGACGATGTAGCTTGTGTGGATAAGGGCGTGAAGCTTAGGCTGACGAATCCAGATAAGACCAAGCTACATTGTTTTTTCTTTGAATTCACGTTCTGTTTTAGTATGTTTTTTATTATTACAATGCTTACAGGCTGGCACAATATTTGCGGGCCAATTAGAACCACCGCGAGACAGAGGGATTCTATGCTCTATTTGCAGTTTACAAGAACTATCCCCGCAATAATAACACTTATTACCATGATAATCAAATCTAGCCTGTATTTGTTCTTTTGTTGAATAACCAGAAGCGTTTTTAAATACAGCTCTTCTTCTGTTAATTCTTATCGCATTACTAAGTTTATTTTTTTTACTATACTCCTTGCAATAAGCCTGAATTCGTTCTTTATTTTTTTCATAATATTTTTCGATATGTTCTTTATTCTGTTTTCGCCAATCTTTGATTTGTTCCAGTAATTTTTCCCGATTGTTTTTTCTGTATATTTTTATTTTTTCTTTATTATTTTCTCGATATCTTTTACTTTGCTCTCTTGTTTTTTCTTTATTATTTTCGCGGTATTCCTTTTTTTGTACAGAGATTTTTTCTCGATTTTTTTCTCGCCATTTTTTTTGTCGCTCACTGATTTTTTCTTTATTATTATCTCGATATTTTTTATCACGAGCTTTTCTCTTTTCCCTTTCTTCTTCTTTGGAATTTGTCATTTTATCACCAATAAAAAAAGCCCAACAATTCGGTAGTACCCTCTTTACAGAGGCGAATTGCGGGCTATAATATATTGTAACATTTGAAGGTACTACTCTTCAATATATTATACACAATTTTTACGAAATAGTGAATTTGGGTTCCCTCTTTGGAGACTGGCGGCTACAGGATTTTTGTTTTTATTCTTTACAATCGATTGCTTTAGTGTATAATAGAGACAACTCTACTAAAAAAGGAAAGATTATGAGTTATTTAGGTCTTGATCCTGATGAAATGCGTGATATGTTTAATAACTTTATGAATGATTATAGGTCTATTAAGCAGTTTATTAAAGATTATGCGCCCGAAGAATATCAGAGATGGAAGGCCGGGGGATTCTTGGTCGACGACAGCATTTATCGTATTTATCCTTCTATCGTACCAACTTTTGATTATGCTATAGAAAATTTTATTGACGAGCTTGACAACGAAGAATAAGATGATACAATAGAAGAGTAAGATTTGTTTCAAGGTTCAGGAGAATATTTATGAAACTGTTGGGCATTGGTTCTGTAATGGGCGGCTGGGTTGTTCTTCAAATTAGGAAAGATGGGGTGACTTTCCGGCTACCGGACGACTCTATCGAAACCCTTTCGTTAAGAATGGTTGAAGACCAACTAGAAAGGCTAAAAAATTCTGCCTAACCGGGCCATTTTTGGGTACTATATAGTAGGTTTTTGGCTTTTTTTATGTAAGGAGATTTCTCTATGGTGGTAGCAGACGTAAAGGTAAGTTGGGTCCCTTCGGTCTCGACAGACGTGGTCTCACAGGTCCTGATTTTGAAAACTACAGATGGTGGTGTTCTATCTGAAGCGGTACTAGGTGTTGAAGTAGATAGCGTAGTCCTAGAAGGTCTATCGCAAAAGACCGATTATGTTGTGGTTCATACCGTAACTGACGGCACTCAAGACGCCTCTGTAAGCCTACAATTCAATCTAGGCGATCTGGAAGCACCTCAGCCCGTTTCTGGGTTGAGCGTCGAGGTTGTTCGCGTCTATGAAAAGACCGAAGAATAATAAGACTCGGCAGTATTAGGGGGTCCAGAAATGGTCCCCCTTTTTTTATAAGGTAAAACAAATGTGGTTTAGTTCACTACTATTTTCGTATACAATTGTACGTAAACAAAAAGACAGTCATGAAGTCTTGATCAATCTTCCTCGGTCTTGGTTTTGGTGGCCCGTAACTTATCGGGCGATTGCTCTTGACGAGGATTATGTTATCAGGTATGATAATGTAAGCCGTATCGAAAAAGACCGGCTACGTTTTCTGGTGCCTGACGGCTGGACGTTTAATATTCTTCTTTATTATAAAGGGTGGTTTGGTTTATTTAGAACAAAAGAACTGAATATTTATGTGCCCCTAAGACTCCGGGCCGCTACTGATTTAAAGATCGAAGTACTCCAATTGAAGAATAGGTATTTATAATGCTTTTTATTCTATTTGTCTGTGTATTTGTTGGAATTTTTTGTAGTTTAGATTTATAAGGCTTGACTTTTCTTTATTGCAATGTATAATTGAGGCATAAGGAGAAAAGAAATGGTTAAGTTTAGTAAAGCAAATGCGAAGATTGAAGCTCTAGAGAGTGTACCCGACCTGAAGGAATTTTTAAATGGGAATAAAGAAGTTTATTCGTTCGATTTATTATCTGGCTTTTCGTGTCCGTTTGCTAATGAGTGTTTATCTAAAGCTATAGAAAATAATGGGCGACGTACCATTAAAGACGGGCCTAACACGAAGTTCCGTTGCTTCTCGGCGTCTCAAGAAGTCCAGTATACTAATGTTTATAATTTACGTAAACAAAACTTTGATACATTAAAATCAATCAAGACAATCGGCGGCATGGTATCAGAAATTGAGTCTAACATGCCCGCTAACTTGGGAATATGTCGTATTCATGTAGCCGGGGATTTTTGGTCTAGTAAATATTTTGCGGCATGGATCAATATCGCAACTAGAAATCCGGGCCGATTGTTTTATGCTTATACAAAAAGTATAAAATACTGGGTCGAATTTTCTAAGCTGGGTTTGATTCCAAGTAATTTAGTTTTAACGGCAAGTCTAGGTGGTCGCCTAGATAACCTAGCAGCAAAATATAAGCTACGAACCGCCCGAGTTGTATTTAGCGAACAACAAGCCGCAGACTTGGGCCTAGAAATTGATCATACGGATGAACACGCCGCAAATCCTAACACTAAAGATAAAGATTTTGCTTTATTAATTCACGGCACAATGCCAAAAGGATCAGAAGCAGCAGCCGCCATTAAAGAATTAAAGAAAAATAAAGTAAAATTTTCTTACTCAAGATAATCAACCGCTCTCCTTTTGTGTGGCCTATGGCGTCGTGTAACAGCGGCGTCATAGGTTTTTTTGTACACCACTAATACGAGGGGGCCCGGCGCGCCCGGTCCCCCCTTTCGGGGGGTGTAAGAATCTTTTTTTTTATTTTTAAAGTTACCGCTTGACTTCGACGATATTTATACTATAATTAAAGCATAAGGAGACAGGAAAGATGATTCGACTACCTATCATGACTATCTCTAGGAATTGTACTCTGTGCGGTATTAATGTCAAGTTCGATGTTAAGGCCGAGGATTATGACTCTTGGAAAGAGGGCGAGAAGTTAATTCAAGAGGCCCTTTGGTATATCGTGCCAGAAAAGCGCGAAATGTTGCTCAGCGGTATTTGTGGCGAATGCTGGGAGAAAGAATTCGGGGGCGATTCGGAAGAATAGTTCTTGACGCCCGCTTTTGTTTGTTGTATAATTTGAGAAGTTAAGTTAGTTTTTTGTTTTGAGGTGCTTTATGCCAGCTATGATTGAAAACATGTTCAGCGTTTCGGAAACCCCTTGGCATGGTTTGGGCGAGATTCTTGACGCCCCTCCCACTATTGAGGAAGGGATCAAGCTTGCGGGCTTGGATTGGGATGTTTCTTTGCTTCCGCTTGTAACTAAGACGGGCATCGACGCCCCAGCCAATGCGGTTTGTCGTCAAGTTGGCGATCAGACTAAGGTTTTGGGTGTTGTTGGTCCACGATACCAGCCGCTCCAGAACCGAGACGCTTTCTCTTGGTTCAACCCGTTCATCGAAACGGGTGAAGTAACCCTAGAAACCGCTGGCTCTCTTGATGATGGCAAGCGTATTTGGGTGATGGCCAAGATCAATCGCGATCCGTCCGAGATCGTCAAGGATGATGAGGTGCTAAAGTATCTCATGTTGTCCAATTCGCATGATGGCACGTTGGCGATTCGCGTAGGCTATACACCTATCCGCATCGTATGTGCGAATACGCTCGCTATGGCTCATGGCTCGAATGCCTCCAAGTTGGTTCGCGTGCGTCACACGAAGTCCAGCAAGATGGCTTTGGAGAAACTCCACGAAGTTATGAACAATATCGACGCCGAATTTGAGGCAACTGCCGATCAGTTCCGATTCTTGGCTTCTCGCACGTTCAACCAAGCAGATGTTCGTAAGTACGTCAAGGCCGTTTTGGGCAACGAGAAGGTGGCCGAAGAGGACCTATCAACCCGCACCAAGAACACGATCAACAACATCGTGGACTTGATCGACCATGAATATCAAAAGACCGCACCTAATAGCTGGTGGAGTGCTTACAACAGCGTAAACCAGTACTTGAACTATGACGCATCCCGCAATGCGAACAATCGCATGGGGTCGCTGTGGTTCGGTGCTAACGGCAAGACTAATGATCGAGCCTTGGAGCTAGCATTGGAGTACGCTAATGCCGCATAATTCAGGAAGCAATGTACATGTAATTTTGTTCATTGCTATTCTGATTATCATCGGTATACTAGCGGGTAGGAATGAACGGTAGCCCAGAAAGGGGGCCTCCAAAAGAGGCTCCCTCCTTCGGGGGGGCCGGGCCGGCCGGGTCCCCCTCGTTGTGGGGTGTCGATATAGTGGTATCTTTTCTTTCCATTTCTTCTAATGTTCCTATTGATTTTTATCCGATATGTTTTATAATTAGATTTGTTGAGACTGATTTTTTTTGTGGAGATAAGAGGAAATGAGATCTATCGTTATTGATTTTAGTGGATGGGTCAAGGTTCATCCTGCTGGTATTGATTTTGAGTATATTGGAGAGGATGAGTCTAAACCACAAATTATCAATGGTTTGGCTTGGTTGGACCTTGACAATAAACAAAAAAAAGAGTATATTTTAAGCAGTATTATCGAAGCACAGATTGTTGCTCTCGATGGTGATTACGACAATATCGAATTGAGTGAAGAAGTAGAGGAGTCGGACTGTGAATTTTGAAGTTGGTAAGAAATATATTATTAAGTTTGATAGCGAGGATAGAGAATGGGTTGCCTCTTGCGTTGATAAGTGGGGTTGTGGATGGGGCCTTATCGACGGCTCTATGATGTGTTTTTCGGAGAGATATCCAAATATAAGAGAATGGACACCTGATCCCGGCGAGGGATACGACCTATTCATGTATGGTCAGCCGAATTTTGAGGTAGTACAAAAGGGTGATCAGTTTTGGTCTAATGAAGGATGGCATGATTCCCACAGAGTTAACTGCGAACCAAATAAAGAACGTTTCTATCGCCGCCCCAAGGCTAAGAAGCTAGTTCCATTTACTTGGGAGGATAGAGATTTCTTGCGTGGTAAGGTTATTGTTTCGCAAGATAAAACAATGAAGATGGAATTGTCCAATTTCTGGGAATTCAGGGGAGACTTTATGGTTAATCATGACGGAGCCACAGGACTTTTGAAAGATGGCTGGACCTTTGAAGATGGCACCCCATGCGGAAAATATGCTTGACATTCTCTTTTCTTTGTGTATAATGGGGGTAGAAATACCCCCTTCTTTTTGGAGTCTGTTATGGCCGGTTACTTCTGTTATTTCAATTTACATAAGAAGTGCTTTTCTGTTAAGTATAAAGGAAAGGTAATCAAGCATCTAGATCAGTTCTGGGGCGTCGGATGTGAGTTTAGAGTTAGTGAGCTGGGCCGTCAGCGTGTAATAAAGAATAAAAGAAAAGCAGTTCACGCCTACGTTGTATGTGATGTTATTGATCAGACGTTCATCGATACTGGAGATGAGACAGTTAAGGTCAGGTATAACCCATACGAGGGGCCTCATTTTATGTCTGACGGGCAGCCTATTCATCATGCTCGCGTGGTTAAATTTACAGTAGTGAACAAGAAACCAGTGGTAGAGGTTGTATACTAATGACACCAACACAACTAAGTGTAACCGAAGAGCAATATGAATGCGGATCATCCGCACGATGCATAGATTGCAAAACAGTAAACTATTTTCTCATGTCGCTTGTCGATGTTTCGTATCAATGGAATTGCGCAAAGTGTGGGGTAGATAATTTTCATCCATGCCACCAACAAGCCCTAGATAAGATATATCAACTTAGAGACCAATTGGAGCGTATGGCTAGAGAGTCAACGGATTTGGCAATCGTAGTTCGTGACGATAAACCAAAGTATAATCATCAGTTTACAACATAGGGGGTGGTAGTATCTACCAACAGCAGGCCAATCGGGAGTAGTCAGTTCAATTATGTATTGTGTAGTAGTAGATCATATGTATGTTATAGGTCCATCCGGTAAAATATCTTACGTGGCTCGATTAAAAAAGCCTTGACAATTCGTTTCTTTGGTGTATAATACTTATATACTCCCTTATGGTATAATGGCCTATTATGCGAAGCTTGTACCTTCGAGATCTCGGTTCGATTCCGGGTGGGGGATTTTAAGGAGATTAATTTCTCCTTTTTTTATCCAAGTGGTGTTAATGCCCTACTATAAAGGGCGCACCATCTTGGAGTAGTCAGTTCAATTTTAAGTAAAGGGAAAATAATGTATACTCATGTCTGCCGAGATTCAGGTAATGGGTTGCCTCAATGTGGAGATTTAGTACTAGTAGACAAATATGGGTTTTATAATATTTTAAAAGTAAAAGAAAGATCTTCTATTCAAACAAAACAGTGGAAGCCTAATTGGATTTATTTAACGTTAGAAAAAAGTAACATAGACTTTTATGAACTGAGTGAAGACGAAAAGGATCATTGGATTAAATTTGGATCATCTGCTATAGAGCTTGACGAATACGTTTAATTTTTTTAAGTAAAGGAAAAACATATGTTTATTAGGCCCCCGGAAAATGGCGGTCAGATGGTTGAGGCGTCTTATATGCTTATAGGTGATTACGTCTATCAGAGGCGCTATAATAAGGCCGATAGGAGTGTATCGTTCTATCGTAGCAAGTGCTTAAAGGATGACTCTGGAGACTATCAGAACGGCGCTCCAAGGAATAAGAGATGGAAGCGAGTTCATGCGTTTGAGTCAGACGAAGCCCCGTTTTCACGGGTAAATTTATGATAAATATTGTCTCTTTCGAGACCGCCGGTTTTTAGGTTCATGTAGTGGTATCTGTTAGTTTCTATATATACATATAGGATAGATACTTAGTACAAACCTCATATGAGAGTCTTATAGATTCAAGTTCTGATATCGTATTAGCGAGACCCCGTAAGGGGCATGAACCACCTAGTTGCTCCGCAGCAGAGCTAGGGTTTGTTGGGAAGCTAATACTTCTATCAACGGCATTCTTGCGAGGAGACGTGTTCCACCGTGCTCCATCCTTGAACATTGGATGGCGGTTACTGTCGGGTCTGGCTACCCAACCGGCCTGAACTTTACGATAAATAGTTATCGTTCTTCTTTTATGTAATACTTTAAGGAAGTGGCGGAAACCTAATGAGCCCCGGCGTCTCCCGACAGCCTACTCATTTATGCCCTTTATTTTAATAAGAGGTACTACACTCTAGAAAGACTCTCAATCACTATATAATACACAGATCTTCTCTCTTACGACAAAAAAATAGACACCCCCGGGCCCTTTTTGTTACTATAGTATATAAAGGGGGGAAATATGAATGAACGTACTTATGGATTATGAAAACGCTTTTTGTAAAAATAAGAGCATTTGGTCAAAATTGTGTAGTGGACTTTTCGAGCAGTATGATGTAGAACTATATATGCTGTGCGAAGGAAGCCGAGACCAATATGAAGGAATCGATAGACTGCTGTATAGCTACGGGGTCCGATGTGCTTATGTTTTTACAGGAGACAAAACAAAATCTGAAGTATTAGAAGAACTAAGACAAAAAGGAAAGATGGACATATTCATAGGCCCGTTATATCCCTAGTAGTAAGAGCGCCCCATTCGTGATTAGTCAGTTGAATTTCTCTTTACGTAAAAAAGAAGAATGTTAATTCTCTACTAACAAGGGCGCGCCGATCTAGAGTAGTCAGCCGACTTTCATATTTCAATTATAACGCACTTTCTATGGTTGTCAAGGCCCGTCAAATTTGAAGGTTTTAGGCTTGACATTGTATTTTTTAGTCATATAATGCCTGTAGAAAGGGTCTAAAGAATGAATTTTGATTACTTTAAAGAAGAAATTGTTAAAATTTTCCCTAAAATTAAGGATCAGCAACTTAAAAATGGCTTCAAAATAGCTCAAAAGCTACAAAAAACGATTGAAAATGACGAAGAATACATGCTCCGGGCCGTTAAATTGTCAATGTCTGATAAGAACGATATATTGAAATGGAGGAATCTATTAGCTGAAAAAGGTATAGAATGTACACCAAAAGAGATTGAGCTTTATTGTTACCTAATTAGAATCATATTGGAATCCCTATGACGCCAGAACAACAAGATAAATTATTGAATTCTATTTACGACAGATATGGACGCCCACGGAATATATATAAAGAAAAGATAGCTCTATATGAAGGATGGAACGCCAACGGAACCCAAAGAGGCCGGGCCTTTATTTATCATTTAATTCCATGTCCAGAAGGTGGCCCCGACAAGGTAAGAATTGAGTCATACTTCTTTAAACTAAGAAAGAATATAGCCCGGGTATATATTGGAAATTGTAACTTAGACCCTGATTTAGTAGTGAATCTATGAAAAAAGTATCGGTTGACGATTATTTTAAACTAAACATTCCTTTATTATGCGCAGATAGTGTATATAATAAAATTCGTTTTAGTATGGTGGCAGTGAGAAGGAATATAAAGAACACATATAATGAAGCCACTATACAATGACATATGCCCGGTCTCTTATTTTATGATCATCATTACTAAAAGAAATCATATACTATATGCTAAAACTCGTTTTAATATGGTGGTAATAAGAAGGTGCATAAAGGACACGTATCATGAAATCACATAGATTAGACATAGCTTGGACTAAATACGTGGTAAACTCAGAGATAGATATTGTTTCACATCACTTCATTATAGCCATTTTTATAAAATTTAAGGTTGACTTACCAGCCAAATATGATATAATGTACTGAAGGTATATATTTTCCTATATATAGAGATATATAAGAATATGAATAGAGTATATATAAAACCATATATGAAATGGATACAGCTACTCGACGGTACTATGGTAATGCCCCTTATGGTGGGCACAATTTTACCCACACAACCAATAAGACAAGCACTAAACATAACAATTGACAGGAATATATGGACCATAAAAGGAGCTATCCAGAACGATTTGACCGCATAAAAACAAGGGTTTTTTGAAAAAAGTGTTCAATTTTGATACATGTGTCATTTTGGCAGTCCACTTGTCGCGGAGCGAGCACTTTTAAATTTATACTTTAAATACTTGTATAGTACAACATCCCCATTCGTCTCTATTCATATCTATTTACTTATATTCTTATATATTATATATAGTTCTTTTTTATATATATTGTTAGTTTTTTATGTTCATTATGTTTATGCACTAAACCCTTACCTTGAAACGACTTATGTCAAATAAAAATCGTTTTTTTGCGATCCTAAACAACGCTTCTGTACAAGTTTTTTTATTCACTCTCTTGTACTTTTCTATCATTTGTGTTATACTTTGTGCATGTGTAAACAGGACCATAACTATAGGCATTTCGCCATAAAATTTCGTATTTTTCAGTAAAAAGAAAACAAGGAAACTTGAGAAAAAACACATTGGCCCGGGAGAAAAGCTAGAAAAATGAAAGAATATAAAAGAAAAATATTTCCAAAAATCAAACATGGCGTGAATATGAATATTAATACGAATATTAATCATTATATATCTTGGCTTGATGATTTATTCTTTAATTTAAGAGTGATAATAAAAAAATGAATAGTCTTAGAGTTCTTGTAACCAGTGCGCCGATATTTAGAACATGGTCAAAGGCATCATATAACCATCATAGCAAATTCCGTATCAGAGATGACATCAATCAAATTTTGTATCCTATAATAGAAGAAATTTTGCTTGGAGAAGAGAAGGACTTAGAGCATGACTAATCTTAAAGGTCTTATAAGCGGCAAGATCATCTATAGGGCATGGACAGAAGTATCCTATAAAGTAAACTATAGGAGTTTTATAAGAGAAAGGGTCAGGGCAATCTTCTATCCTATAATAGATATAATTTGTTTACCTTATGATGAAATCGGTTAGACAAGAAATCAGGCCCTTAGTGAAACTAGTTAAACCATTAGCTAAAACATCACAGAAAACCAGCGACCAAATATGGGAGCAGATTAACAAACAGTATACTTCTATGAGTCAAATTAAATTTGTTATATACTGGAGTGTTTTTTATAGTAGGTAAAAAATGAAATCTTGTAAAGAATTAATAACATATTATTGTGCCAATTCTCTTGGTAGAAATAGTTTTTTATTTAATAACTATATACCAAAATCAACAGAAATAAAAGCAGGAATAACTGTTACACACCCTCCCTCTGGATATGACTTATTAAAAGAACATTTTTATATAGGAATAAGCCATTATGAAGATCGCTAGAAAGATTTATCAATTAAGGGCCGCAAAATGGTGGGAGTGCCCCATTGCTATGTCAGATTTAGATAGTATTCGCATATTTATAACGCAATCTTTACCGAGAATATTTTATGAAAAACCTAGATCATCACTTTAGTATAAATAATACATCAGTAATGACCAAGCCAAAATATAGGATTTTCTCAGTTTTTTACTGGAAGTCTGGCTGTAGAATGTTATATATTAATGGTATGAATACTTTAGCTTTACGTATGAAAGATTTTCGCGATGAAATCAGTTAAGAGTCAAATTGGGAACCAAGTCAGGAACCAAGTCTGGATGAAATCAGTTAAGAGTCGTCAAATTGGGAACCAAGTCAGGAACCAAGTCTGGAACCAATTCTGGAGCCAAGCCGGAGGCCAAGTCAGGGACCAAGTCAGGGACCAAGTCTTGAATCAAGTCAGGGGCCAAGTCAGGG
>JACCDP011059593.1_pt1 | contig 22768 bp, 21 predicted proteins | sample 7445841 | NCBI WGS metagenome assembly JACCDP01 (sample SAMN15323441, study PRJNA562643) | freshwater metagenome | isolation source: river surface water | place: USA:Blue River Watershed | collected 2017-08-17
AAGTGGCACCTCTTACTGTGTACGAGCCAGGAAAGAGTGTTGTATTACAAGCTTCTACAACAACAATTGCTACTAAAACAGCAGATTCATTAAGTACTGCGGTGTTGTTCTCTTGGACCAACCCACAATATGCAACAAATGATAATACTGTAAAATACATTTTACAAATTGACTCATCAGGAAGAAGCTTTTCTAAAGCTGCTTCTATCGTTTTAAATGGTAGAATGAGTTATGCATTTACTGGTAAAGAGCTAAACGCGGTATTACTTGGGTTTGGTTTTAGCTATAATGTAGCGTACAAAATTGATGCACGTATTATTTCTTCTTATGGAAACAACAACGAGCAATTAACCTCTAATGTATTAACGTTAACTGCAACTCCATATGTAATTCCTCCAAAAGTGCAACCGCCAACGTCTAAAAAATTATTTTTAGTGGGTGCTGCAACTATTGGTGGTTGGAATAATCCAGTACCAGTTCCTACACAAGAATTTACTAGAGTAGACTCTGTTACTTACGAGGGCACTTTTTACTTAAAAGGTGGTCAGCAGTATTTAGCGCTACCTGTAAATGGAGACTGGAGCAATAAATATGCTGTTGCGAACAATTCATTAACCGATTTAAACTTAGGTGGTGATTTTGGTTTTAATTTCAACGATAACTTCCCTGGTCCTTCAAAGACAGGTATGTATAAAATTCGTTTTGATTTCCAGCGTGGTAAATTTACCGTTACTGCTGTTCCTTTTGGAATGTTGTTTGTAGCGGGTGGTTACCAAGGGTGGTCACCAGATAAAGCACCTTCACTAGGCTCTATTAAAAATGACGAAGACTTCCACGGTTTTGTAGACTTTGGTACTTCTGGTTCAGAATTTAAATTTACAAGCCAACCAGATTGGAATGGTAACAACTATGGTGGAACAGCTACAACCATTAGCACAAGCGGTAGTAACTTAAGTGTTGCAGCAGGTGGTTATTATTTACTAAGAGCCAATACTAAAAATAGTACTTGGTCTAATTACTTAGTAACTGGTGTTGGTATCGTTGGTGGATTTAGTGGATGGGGTGGAAATCCTGACGTAGCGCTTACTTACGATAGTGGTGCTAAGGTTTGGAAAACTACTTTCACACTTGCTGCAGATTCTGAACTTAAGTTTAGATTCAACAGCTCTTGGGATGTTAATCTAGGCGATAGCGGTGGAGATGGTGTACTTGAGTTTAATGGTGACAACCTTTCATTTAAGGCAGGTACTTACGAAGTAGTACTTAACCTTTCTAATGGTGGATATTATACCTATTCATTCAAGAAAATCTAATAGTATTTACTATTTATACAAAAGGGCGAACCAACGGTTCGCCCTTTTTTTATGCTTGTATATGAAAGCGTTATTTATGTTTATCTGATAGCTCGCCCGCTGTAACCTTAAATGGGAGTATGTTTTGCCTCGGTGGTATGGGACAGGTTGCAAAAGGGGTATAAGCACAGGGTGGATTAAATGCTTTATTAAAATCAATAAAGGTATTACCATTACTATCTGGTCTAGGTACATACATATATCTACCCGTATGGTAGGTATTTATTCCATTGGTAGCATCGCCAAAAATCACAAACAAATCGCCAGGGCCTTCGCTAATAGCGTCTAGTACATAATTTTTTCCTTGATAATCGAAACTTATTTTACCTGCATAATCCTGCGCAGTGGTTTGTCCTAATACATTGGTAACAAAAAGCCCATTCGGATTAGGTGGCAAAAATTTCGCAGGCAAATTCCACTTCTCATGAATGGCAAATCTTTTGGTTCCCTTAAATGTCCAGAGTGCTGGATTCATTAAATCTCTAAAACGTACTCCAATTTTATCTTCCCTGATAATAATACTCCACATAAACTGATTAAATACGATGCTCGTATCCCTTTTGCTAGGGGCATCGAAAAGTACAATCTCTTCCGGATAAACTTTTGAGAATTTACTAACTGCTTTTTCAAATTCAAAGCTTACCCTGCTTCCTACTACTTTAAACTTTCCAAGTAATGCTGGCATGTTTTTATGCTTAAATACGAGTGTGTTATTTGCTGCACTTCCAAAACTATTTTCACCTGGCTTTAGCCAGAAGAGGCCGGCTAAATTGAGCCATCCATTTTGTTCCGTTAAAGCTTTGAAACGTAAACTGTCAAAATGCTTAATCGAAGCGGTGTAAGCGGCTGATGTTTGACCCTGAACATTAGCTTGGAAAAGGATAAAATAGAATAGAGATATTATAAAAAATTTCATTCCAGTGTTTTGCGTAAAGTTAAGCGGGTATTTGACTTAATTATCGTTAAAGGTTCTTAATATTGTTAAATAATAATGACTTTATGCGTTTCATTTCTATACAAAAGTTTTCGCTTTTCATTTTTTTACTAGCCGCTACACCTTGCTTTGCACAAAAGCAAACAAAAGCACAGTTCATTGGGTCTTTAATGGCAAAAATGACCCTGCAAGAAAAATTGGGTCAGCTTAATTTAATTATTCCAGGAGACGGATCAGTTACTGGAACTGTTGTAAGTACTGATGTAGAAGGAAAAATAAAAAGAGGTTTAGTGGGGGGCATGTTTGGTATTGCAGGTCTTGAAAAAATAAAAAAAGTACAGGAGATGGCGGTGCGTGATTCGAGGCTTCATATCCCTATGTTATTTGGTTCCGATATTATCCATGGATACAAAACAGCATTCCCTATTCCACTAGCATTATCTGCTAGTTGGGATTTGCCACTCATTCAAAAGTCGGCTCAAATGGCTGCCCTAGAAGCCACTGCCGATGGTTTAAACTGGACCTTTTCTCCGATGGTAGATATTGCACGAGATCCACGTTGGGGAAGGGTTGCAGAAGGAGCCGGTGAAGATCCTTTTTTAGGAAGTGCCATTGCAAAAGCCATGGTAGTGGGGTATCAAGGTGGTGTTGGAACTGCAAATCTTGCTACTGGAAAATCACTACTGTCTTGTGTTAAACACTTTGCACTTTATGGTGCACCAGAAGCAGGTAGAGATTACAATACCGTAGACATGAGTAAGCTCAAAATGTACAACGATTATTTTCCACCATACAAGGCGGCAGTAGAAGCTGGCGCTGGTTCTGTTATGAGTTCTTTTAATGATGTAGATGGTATTCCTGCTTCAGGCAATAAATGGTTGCTTACAAATGTTTTAAGAAATCAGTGGGGCTTTAAAGGTTTTGTTGTTTCTGATTATACTTCTGTTACAGAAATGATCAACCATGGTATTGGAGATACAGCTACCGTATCGGCACTATCATTAAATGCTGGCCTTGATATGGATATGGTGAGTGAAGGTTTTTTAAATACGCTGCAAAAGTCATTACAAGCTGGTAAAGTACCAATGGCTGCTATTGATGCAGCTTGCAAAAGAATATTGGAAGCAAAATATGATTTAGGATTGTTTGAAGATCCATTTAAATACCTCAAAAGCAGTAGGGCTTCGGAAGTGTTAAGTGTAGACAAACGTGCCTTTGCAAAAGAAGCGGCGATGCGTTCATTTGTACTCTTAAAAAATGACAATCAAGTGTTGCCGTTAATGCAGGGTCAAAAAATTGCACTTATTGGACCACTTGCCAATGACCGTTCAAATATGCCTGGTACATGGTCAATTAATGCCGATGCTAAACAGGCTATTTCTGTATTGGAAGGGCTTAATAACAGGCCAGGTATTGGTTCAAAAATATTATATGCAAAGGGAGCTAATATTTCTGATGATCCTGTTTTTGCAGCAAAAATTAATGTTTTTGGCGAAAAAATTTCTATTGATGCCAGAAGCCCTCAGGAGTTACTTGCAGAAGCTTTAACGGTAGCTGCAGCTTCTGATGTTATTGTTGCAGTAGTGGGGGAAGCCAGTGAAATGAGTGGTGAAGCAGCGAGTAGAACCAGTTTAGATATTCCGGCAAGTCAACAAAAATTAATTGACGCCTTATCTAAAACGGGTAAACCTCTTGTACTTGTTCTTATGAATGGAAGGCCACTAACTATTACCAATGAATTAAAATCTGCAACGGCTGTACTGGATGTTTGGCATGCTGGTACGGAAGCAGGTAACGCGGTAGCTTCTGTATTATATGGTGATTACAATCCAGCTGGTAAATTAACCATGAGTTTTCCACGTAATGTGGGTCAAATACCTATTTACTATAGTGTGCGCAATACCGGTAGACCCAATGGTGGTGATGTTTTTGGAAAATATAGATCCAATTATTTAGATGTAGAAAATTCACCGCTATTGCCTTTTGGATATGGATTAAGCTATACCACATTTAGTTATGGCAAAACTATTTTGTCTGCTCCAGCCCTTACCGCTGATAAAGCAATTACAGCTTCTGTAACCATTACCAATACCGGTAATTTTGATGGTGAAGAAGTGGTTCAGTTGTATATCAAAGACGATGTAGCAAGTATTACAAGACCCTTAAAAGAATTAAAGGGTTTCCAAAAAGTATTTTTGAAAAAAGGAGAAACAAAAACAGTAACTTTCACTATCGATGAAAGCTTACTTCGTTTTTATAATGCAGATTTAAAGCATATCAGTGAGAAAGGAAGTTTCCAATTGTATATTGGATCTAATGCGGCTGTTGAAAATGGAGTTGCTTTTCAATTAAAATAATTTCAAACATTTTTATATGACCAACCGTCGTCAATTTGTACAAAAATCTTCGTTACTAGGAATGGGATTTTTACTCCAAAAAGCGGCAGGCTTTGCAATGCCTCCTCTTACACAAAATTATACGAGTAATAGACCTGCTGTAGCAGACAGGAACTTTAAAAGTGCAGCTGTGGAAGCAGTGATTGAGCAAGTTAAAAAAGACCTGCCCAATAAAGAACTTGGTTGGTTGTTTGAAAACTGCTTTCCTAACACACTAGACACCACCGTCGATTTTGAAATGGTGAATGGTAAGCCAGACACCTATGTAATTACCGGTGATATTGACGCTATGTGGCTCCGTGATAGTACCGCGCAAGTTTGGCCTTATTTACCACTCACTAAAAATGATAAGCCGCTTAAAACACTCATTGCCGGTGTTATCAATAGACAAACAAAATGTATTTTGCTGGATCCATACGCCAATGCATTTTATAAAGACGTCAATAAAGTAAGTGAGTGGAAAGATGACCTTACAAAAATGAAGCCTGGTATTCACGAGCGTAAGTGGGAGATTGACAGTTTATGTTATCCAGTAAGACTCGCGTATGGCTATTATAAACAAACAGGGGACACTTCTGTTTTTGACACTGACTGGAAAGCTGCACAAAAATTAATTCTAGATACTTTTACCGAGCAACAACGCTTCAATGGTAATGGACCTTATACTTTTCAGCGAACCACTGCTTGGGCCACAGATGGTGTGCCATTAAGCGGTTATGGCTATCCAGTAAAACCATGTGGGTTAATTGTTTCAACCTTCAGACCTAGTGACGATTGTACCTTACTTCCTTACCTAGTACCTAGTAATATGTTTGCCATTAATATTTTAGGTAAGATGGCGGAGCTACTTCAATTGCCATCAGTAAATGAACCAGCGCTTGCTAAAAGAGCCCTTGCATTAAAAGCACAGGTAGAGGCTGCGTTTAAACAAAATGGTATTATTCAACACCAGCAATTTGGAAAAATTATTGGCTTTGAAGTAAATGGTTATGGTAGCTTTCATATGATGGATGACGCCAATGTTCCTTCATTATTATCGCTTCCATATTTAGGCGCTATTGAGCCAAATAATCCGCTCTATTTAAATACACGTAAATTGGTACTATCTGAAAATAATCCTTTCTTCTACAAAGGGAAAGCTGGTGAAGGTATTGGAGGTCCGCACACTGGTGCAGATACTATTTGGCCCATGAGTATTATTTTACGGGCCATCACAAGTGTGGATGATAAAGAAATTGCACACTGTGTTAGAAATTTAATGCAAACGCATGCAGGCACAGGATTTATGCACGAATCATTTCATAAAGATGATGCTACCAAGTTTACCCGCAAATGGTTTGCTTGGGCCAATACCTTGTTTGGTGAATTGATATATAAATTACATCAAGAAAAGCCTGCTTTATTAAAGCAAATTTAGGAGACTAATAATTTTTATACTGCGCTGGATCTAATGCTGTTTTAGTCCAGTGTTTATAAAACTCCATCACAAGTGCCTTATTGTAGCTTTTGTCTTTTTCTAAATAAGCACTGTTTTGTGTGTGTAAACGGTTGCCTTTAGCATCTAGTATGATAAATACAGGAAAACCAAATCTTTGCGGATACCCTAGCTTGGCTAGTGTTTTACTATTTTTATTTTCTGGGCTATAGTTTAGGTGATAGACAATGTAATTGGCATTAACGAGTGAATCTATTTGCGTGTCTTTGGTTACAAATTCGTTGTAACGAGCGCACCATACACACCAGTTCCCACCAATCTGAATAAATACATGTTTATTTTGTGCAGCAGCTTTTTTGTATACTACTTGTAGTGCCGAATCTACATTTTGATAGGGGTTGTACAAGTTAAATGCTTTCATGTCTTGTGCAGCAACAACTGATATACCAAGACTTAATACAAGGGCACAAATTATTTTATTCATGTTTTATAGATTTAATTGAAAGCCAGCAGCAATCCACCTGCTTGGCATGATGGCGCCTAATAAATCGGAGTAAGGTGTATTGGTTAAGTTGGTTATTTCCAAAAACACATTTCCTTTTCGCTTCGATGTAAGGTAAGAAAATTTGCTATTCACTAAAAAATAATTAGTAGATAGTGCAGTATTGATGGCAGATGCAGTTTGTGCATTTCTATTTTTGTAAACACTATTTATGGATAGCTGTAATTGGTTGGCTCTAAAAACAATTTGCTCATTCCACAAAAATATCGCATGGGATGAAATATAAAATGAAGGTGTTTTATTGGGGCTGGTAGATGAAAGCCATACTAGGCCTGTGCTGAGGTTTAATTCGTAATCTTCTCCCCATTTTTTGGTGTAAGTAAGATCCGTTTCTATCCCTTTTGTTTTTACGGATGATACATTGGTAGCCAAAGAGTAACTTCCTGTTATTACTAGATTTGATTGACGCGGCATCATAGGATACGGAGTAGGCGTCCAATCAATTAGATTGTTTTGGTCTCTGATAAATAAGGTAGCACCCCATTTAAAATGGGATCCCATTCTATAATCGGCACCAAGTTCATAACTCCAAGATTTCTCTGCTTGTAAGTAAGGATTACCAATACTACCTCCAGTTACTATGCTTTTATTGTAATTGTTGTAACGCTCTGTAAAATCGGCGTCTCGAACCCCCTTGCCAACGGACGCGCGTGTGGTAAGATTGCCATTTACCCATGATCCGTTTATTTGAGGAATAATAATCCAGCCATAGCTTTGGTCCCAATCGAGGCGAACGCTTTCATTAATGAATACATTTTTAGGAAGCTTATGGGTAGCTATTAAAAACGCAGCGCCGTGTGCTAGTTCATGATTGCCCCTGTCGTTAGATCTAATTTTTTTATGTATCCACTGCGCACCTGTAACAATTTGATGATTTGGGTTGTGTGTAAATTGAACAGAACCTTGCGCTACAAAAAGTGAAGTCTTGTTTTCATTAAAACTACCAGCCGGACTAAACCTAAAGCGGTCAGATAAGTTTTTATAGGCTACATCAATTTTTACTATTTTATGGGTGTACTGTTTTGATAAACCCATTTGCGTCCAATTGCTTTTTATAATTTCAGAAGCGGTGTCACTTTTAAAAGTGGTATAAAAATTTTGTGCATTAAAATCTCTTTTATCATTGGCATACAAAACATGAAGCTTCCAATTCGATGCAAAAGCGTAATTAAAATTAGCTGCGTAAAATGAATTGTTATAATAGCCTGTTGTACCTCTTAATTTTTCTCCATCTGCTTTATTTTGTTGCGAAGAAACGCTGAGTTTCCATTTCTCTTTTTGTACGCCCCACCATAGATTATTAGAACGTGAATTGTAACTACCCCATTTGCTTCCTACACTCAACCTATGGTTATTTTTTTGTTGTAGCCCATTGGTGATAATGTTTACAACGCCTCCGATGGCATCTGAGCCATAAATAGCAGAAGCGGCTCCTTTAATGATTTCGATTCTGTTGATATCTTCTGGGTGAAGTGGTATATAACTATTAAAATGACCTGTGAGCGGATCGTTAATTCTAATGCCGTCAATAATCACGAGTACTTGCTGAAAGGTACCGCCTCTAATTATAATATTGCTTTGCGTACCTGCCGGTCCACGTTGCTGGGTTTCAATACCTGGTAAATATTTAAGCAGTTCATCGATGCTACTAATGGGTAAATTTTGTAAGCTGGATCCTTTGATGCTTACAATGTTGCGCCCGGTTTCTTTTTCTTGTTGTGGTAGCATGCTTGCTGTAACCACAACTTCTGAAAGTTGGGTCTTTTGGGCCAAAATGGATATACTTAAACTACATAATAAAACTGCTAGCACCAATTGCTTCATTGTGGGTATTTTTTGCAAAGGTAAGTGCCATTAGCACATGGTATTTACTAAAAAGGATTAAATTGAAGCATGAAAAACTGTTTGACCCTTTTATGTATTGTTTTTATGGCGTTTAGTGCTGGTGCACAAACTAAAACGGTGTATCACGATATGGAGGAATTTATATTGTTAGGACGTCCAATACCAAATGCAACTGTGTATCAAAGATTTCCCGAATCCATGCAAAAATTACTTCGTAAACCTGTATGGGACTTGAGTAAAAATCCTACAGGCTTTGCAGTTTATTTTGAAACCAATGCCAAACAAATTTCTGCCAAATGGAAAACTGGATCTTCGGTTGTTTTTCAGCACGTCGCGGGTACGCTTGTTAAAGGACTCGATTTGTATGGACTTGATAATGGTGCTTGGTATTTTGCGGGTGTAGGTAAGCCCAATGCCCCCGTATACCAAGAAGCTAATTTAGTAAAAGATATGGATGGCCAAACACGTCAATACCTGCTTTACCTACCTGATTATGAAACCTGCGATTCACTTTTTATTGGCGTAGAAGAAGGTGCTACAATTCATAAGCCACAGCATAACTATTTTGAAGGTCAAAAGCCACTGGTTGTTTATGGAACATCCATTGTGCAAGGTGCATCTGCTATGCGCCCAGGCATGGCCTATCCGGCTCAATTAGAACGTAGGATGGGGCGTGAAACCATTAACTTAGGCTTTAGCGGAAATGGACAACTCGATTCTATGCTTGCCGTTATAATGTCGGGTATCGACGCTTCTATGTATGTGATCGATTGCGGACCTAATTTAACACCCGCTATGGCAGAGGCTAAAACAGTTCCATTTTTGCGTCAATTACATGCATTAAAACCAAGTGTGCCTATTTTGCTTGTCGAAAATATTTTGTATCCCACCGCTAAATTTAATTTGGTAACCAGGCAAAAAATTAATGAAGTCAATCAAATATTTAAAAATGCATACGCGCAATTAAAAAAAGAAGGGATGCATCATTTACATTATCTAGAAACTACAAATTTAATTGGACAAGATGGAGAAGCCACTGTTGATGGCGCTCATATGACAGATTTAGGTTTTTATAGAATCACACTCGCTATCGAACAAAAAATCCGATCCATTGAAAAATAGTATACTCTTTTTTGGATTATTTTTTTGTGCTTGTGCATCAAGCAAAAATATGCGTCCTGCTGGCTTGCCACGTGCTGTAGTGAACGGTGCACGCACTGGTGAAGCTTTTTTTAAACAAGCAGTAAGTTATAGCTGGGCGCAGCGCGATTCATTAGCGATTGAATATGCAAATGCAGGACAGGTACCGGATTTTTATTTTCATTTTGCACCGGTTACAATGCCTTTTACAATGCCAGATGGCAAACAGGTAAAAGTCACTATGTATGTAGCCACCGATTATTTTATGGTCGGAACCAATAGTAATTGGGCCCGTGTACCCATTACGCCGATGGCTGCACAAAAAATTGCGGATGCTTATGCATGTTTTTTACCTACACCGCTCATGGTAGATGCGATCTATAAAGCCAGTACTGTAAAATTAGCGCCAGTGCCTATGTACGCATACCGGGATAGTACTATTACCATGTGGCAACACCATTTAATAATTGAAGGGCAGCGAAAAAATAAGAAAGGTCTTATTAGTGGCATTAAAAAAGACCTAGTATTGAGTAATAAGGTACTAGAGCATGCAAAACCCAATAGGGTTGCTATTTATGGGTGGCATACACTTGATGGAAAGCCCATTCAGCCAGTGTATGCGGGGCATGTAAATTGGTATGTCGATTATAGTCATGGCATAAGGCTCGTTGCACAAAAAGTAAAGATAGATGGCGTATACCATCACTACAGTGTGCTCTTTGGAGAAGGCGGTGAAACAAAAATGCTGAGGTATTAAATTACTTCTCCGATGGTTTGAAAATATTGGAATATAGCAATGGCTGATTACTACTATAGTTTTTGTTGATAATCGTAAGTTGTTGTATGTATAGGTCTTTTAATTTTTTGGGTCCTATAATTTTTACATTCCCCATCCATCTAAAAATCCAGCCAACCAATTCTCTGTTGATTCCACAATGCATTTTCATGCGGTAGTTTCCATTTTGTAATTGTTCAATAGATTGAGTTGCATGCCAGTTATAATGGCTTAAAAATTCACCAGTGATACTTGAGAATTCTAATTCTATATCATAGATTTCATTGTCAATATTTGCCGTCAAGCCAAATCTTTTTTGTAATTCGGCTTTTGCTAACGGCACTGCTTTTTTATGCGCAAAAGTTTGATTGGTAAGGTTGTAGGCAATAATTTTTGAAAGATCAATGGTAACAAATGTATTTTTTTTTACAATAAAACCTGCCATGTAATAGGCGCCATTGTGGTATACGAGCAACAGTGGCTTTAGTTTGAATGGATAGGAGATATCAGTCATTACATTTGTAGTATCTCCATAAATATTTAGTATCTCGATAATTTTATTATTGGCTATCGACCAGATGATGTCTTCTGATACCGCATTAAACGTATCAGTATATTTTCTTTCAAAAAAATGGGAATTAAAATTTTGTTCAAGCGGCAGTGTCGAATACTTCGTTTTACTTAAGTGCATTATTTTTTTGGCAACAATGTCTCTAAATTTATTGATGGATTCGCCGCGACCCTCTGTAATATAGGTGGTCATAGAAAGTCTACTCAATTGATAGGAGTTAACGTCATAGCCTGTAACTGAAATGGTTGTGTCTGTGTATACCAACCTGTATGTTTTTTGATTGTGTTGTCCTGTGGTTACATGAATTTTTTGATTCTTTCTCAGATAGTTTTTTTCAAGTTGCACCAGGTCGTTGTAGATTTGCCTACTTGCGGTCTCCACTCCTTTGTTAACGAGTTCTTTGCAAATACCCTGCACTGTTTGGGGCTCAATTTCTAACAGCTGGTATATAAAATGAAGCCTTTCTAGTTGATTCATAGTTTGCAATTTAAATGCAAACGTAACGAATAAATGATTAAGATCTAACTGATTGGATTAAATTTGTAATAGACACTACGTTAAAAATCGAACTAATCTGGGGGGAGAAGTCATTGATTTAGAGCGTGGTGTTTTTTTGTGCCCTGCCATGTTGTATTTTAGAGGTATAAAGTATTAACTATGTTTTCAAAGAAAAGTTTTACCCTTCTTTTTGCATTCTTATTAATTATGTCAGTTGTTAAAGCGCAATGTAAAATTTACCAAGGCAGATACGCTTCAGGAAGTCCAGTAGCTGTTTTTGAAAATGGAAAAATATACCAGGGCAGGTATGCATCAGGAAGCCCTGTTGCAGTTATAGAAGGAAACAAAATTTATAGAGGAAGGTACGCTTCTGGATCTCCGATTGGTGTGATTGAAGGCAATAAAGTTTACCAGGGCAGGTATGCATCAGGTAGTCCAGTTGCTGTTATTGAAGGAAATAAAATTTATCAAGGACGATATGCATCTGGAAGCCCGGTTGCAGTTACGGAAAGTGGAGGTGGTGCTTGTGCATTTGCTGCTGCAGCGTATTTGTTGTTGTTGTGATGTGATGGATTAATATTTATGTTCCACAAAATCTATTTATTTTTACAGTAGTCACACCGTCTTTTCCCTTTGATCTTAGCGTTAATGTTCCCGTTTCTTGCGTATTTTCATTGTTACTTGAGTCCATGTCTATGTAGATGATCCATCTACTGTTTTCATAAACTTGTTTGCTAAAATCTGGGCTATCAATTTGTTTTTCTTGAAGCATTTCATATAAGCCATTGATTTTAATAAGACCATTTGACATATAAATAAATTCTTCATTATTAAGTTGAAAGTATGCGCAACCTGCTCCTGCTATTTGATTTTGAATGTCATCTGGAACTTCGCCCCATTTAAATGGATCAATTACGAAAGTTTCCTTATTCGAATCTTGAAAACAGCCAGATACGCCAATAACAATAAATAAGTAAATAAGTAGGATGGCTTTTTTTGAAATAACTTTCATTGAGATATAGTTTATTCGACAAATTACGTTTTTTCTAAAAACATATAAAATATTTTGAATTTCTTTCTAAATTACCTGTTCTTTCAAGGATATATGAAAAGGCTTAATAATTTTATTTCTAAAACATTACTGGTAATTATATCAATGATGGTTTTTTCATGTAATGAAAAACAATTTGTTGACAATCATTCATTTAAGATATTTCTTAATGGTAAAGATATTCAGGATGAAGACAAAGTAGATTGCAGTATTGAATTGACAGATAATGCTAGGAAACAGCAAATAAATGCCGGTATTGAATACAGGGGATCAAGTTCAAAAGCATATCCTAAACGCTCTTATTCTGTTACATTTAAAGTTGATAAACCAATTCAGTGGAAAGGCTTTAATTTAAAAGATGACTGGGTTTTGTATGCACCATATGCCGATAGGTCATGTTTGCGAAATACGCTAGCGCAGTATTTTTTTGGTGCAATGGGACACTATACTACAAAAAGTGTTTTTGTGGATTTGTATATTGACAATCATTATGTTGGGTTATATGAATTAAGAGAAAAAATTGATTTAAAAAAGCAGGGTCTTAACACTACAGCAGCTATTTTCAAATTCGATAAAACAACTGGTAAAAAAAAGAAGAAATCTCCTTCATTGATTAGTCCCTATGTTGATATTCTAGAACATGATTTAGCAAAGGAAATTTCATTTAATGAAGCTTTTTCCGCTGTTCTTAATTTTGAAAAAGCACTGTTGAATGGTAATCAGAATTTATCTAATTATGCTGATATGAATTCATTTGTAGACTATTTTCTTTTTTCTGAATTTGCCAATAGTCCGGACGCTTATAGGAGTAGTTGTTATTTTCAGATATTAAAGGATGGTCGCTTATCAATGGGGCCTGTATGGGATTATGACTTGGCATTTGGAAATAGTACATTGTATAATGGTTTTGCAACCAAAGGTTGGCGTTTTCCTTTAAGTGAAACAATAGGACCATTTTATACACCCGCTCCTAAGTGGTGGAGTAAAATATATGCCCATTCAAGTTTTAAATATGCAGCGCATAAACGCTGGGAAACATTGAGACAAACAATTTTTTCTAATAATCGTATTCAATCCACCGTAGATAGTTTAACAAACTCTATTAGGCCTGCAGTAGAAAAAAACTTTAATAAATGGGCGGTAATAGGGAGGCCCATTTTATGGACTAATGCTCCGCAGGCCTCTTATCAGGCAGAGATAATTTATTTAAAACAATGGATGTCAGAACGCGCGCGTTGGATGGATTTGGAACTTAGTAAATCGCAATAAAATGAATTCTGCTGTCTATCTTTCTAAATTAGGATCCCAACTAACTTTATTGGTTTCGATGTTTATGATACCTTTTTGCCACCATCTTCCGCCTTCTTTAAAATAGCCTGATCTGCCTATTTCTATAGAGTTGCCGTTTAATCCTACGCCATGATATGGAAATGTTTTAGTCTGATACGTGTTCCTGTCATATACTAAAGTTCCTGTATTTGTGCCTAGGGCTAAGTGATATGTAAAAACCACATAGTCGTTGCTTAAGTATACTGTATGAGATGTCGAGCCTCTATCTTCCCAACTATAACTATTATATGTAGAACCTTGTGGGGAATAACCAAAATCTTCGAGCCAAATATAGCTAGTGCCACCACCATATTTCATTTTCCCTACTGTTGATTTTATTCTAGCAAATTCGGACGATTTTAGAAAAGATGAAATCTGCGCATTTGAATAGTTGAAAGCGAATAGCAAAACTAGTAAAATTAGTTTTTTCATAATGAATGTTTATTTTATAAAAAATCTATTTGCATTAATTATTTGAATATATAATCAGCTTTACTAAAACCTGAAACGAATAGAGAAAAAACGCGCTTCTCGATATCATACGTTAGCAAAATAGTATTATCTTCTTCATCAATGTAGTCGCCCACAGTAAAGCCTAATTCGGATTCTTTTAACGCCCTCTCTAGTAAAATTATAGCTTTATTGTCAACATCATTATCTGAAAAAGGTACCGTTATAATTAACTTATTCCCTAAATAAAGTTGTAGAGATAGATCTGGGTTTAGAACCAATTTCATAGTATTTAAACGAGATAAATCTTGGGCAGAAATAGTAATTTTATATCCCTCTCTCGATCCAGCGTTAATAGAAGAACCTGAGGCTGTCCATTTTCCATTTTTTTTCTCGTAGTCATATAATGCATTTGCTCCTGCAAATCCAGAAATAGATTCGAGGTAGTGTTCTCCAACTAGCTTACTTAAAATCTCTTTTGTTGAAAGGTTATTTGTCTGAGCATTTTCAAGATCTGCTTTTTTTATATATCCTCGAGTAATGGTCCCTTTTGAGTTTTTATACGAAACATAAATCCAGTTTTCATTTTTGTCTTGACAATTTATAGCAACCTGATCGCCTAAAACTAAAAAAGCTTTTCTCAGCGTGAAACTAACTTTACCATTTAATGTTGTGCGGTCATGAAAATATGCCCTGTCGTTTTTTACATTCAGGATGCATTGTGATGTTTGGCTTGATGCGGTAGTAAAAGTAAAGAGGCAAAGAGTCGCTATTGCCAAATATCCTTTGATCTTTTTAATTGTCATAAATAAATATTGAGGGTTTAATTTAAATTTATCCAGTATAATAATTAATCCAAAAGCCTACCATCTTTGCAATACCATTTTTTACTGAAAAAATAACTACAACAAATTCATCTGGATTTTCTTTTTCACTGGAAAGGCAATATATGTTTTTTGTTGAGCCAAAACGTTTTGTGATTGCTTCTTTAAAGAAAGATTTAGCCAAAAAGTCATAATTTTCGAAAGAAGTTGATTTATATTTTACCATAGAACTTGTCGCATAGTTCATTAATGTCGAAAGGCCATTTACTGGTTTTTCGGGAAGTGCCATATGAAAATTCATATTATCTATCTCCTCAACATCTTGATCAGACTCAGGTTGATATAGGATTGGCCAATCTGTATATTTGCCATCTACATCAAAAGTATTGACATTACCGACACTTTTTGGCTTGTGCTTTAATAGAATCTTTGCCCAAGTTGATTTTAATAACATGTCTGTACTAACCTGACTGTAAGCCAAGGAAGTCAAAATCATAAAACATAAGAAGAATATAATTTTTTTCATAAAAACACTTTTAATAAAATTATAATATTAAATGGGATATTCCAAAAAGTCTATTTTATTCCTTTCAACAATTTTTTGTAAATACCATCGGGTAAACATCTAAAACCTCCATCAAATTTTACTTCAATCATGTTTTTTGAGACGATATAATTAAAAATAATTTTTGATTTATCAGAATCACTCTCATCCACGATTCCAGATGCGACCGTATTACTTTTGAATTTAGCTCTACCAGAATAAGGATAAGAACAAGTTTCGCTTGCTACAAAAATTTCAAACTCAAACTCTCCATTGACATCTGGGATTGAAATGTTTAAATCTTTAGTATAATTTTTACCATTGATAATATAGCTGCCTTCCCATCTGATTTTTTGGTTTATTTTATTATTGAAATCAATCAATGATGTATTTCTTGATTTTTCAATTTCAAAATCCGAATTTTTTATAAAACCGCGTGTAATAGTCCCTTTTGAATTTTGAAAAGAAACATAAATCCAATTTTCAGTTTTGTCATGACAATTAATAGCAACCTGATCGCCTAAAACTAAAAAAGCTTTTCTCTGTGTATATCTAACTTTACCATTTAATGTTGTGCGGTCATGAAAATAGGCCTTATCGTTTTTTACAGTTAGTATACATTGACTGGGCTGACTAAATGCAATTGATAAAGTAAAGAGGTTCAGAATTACAATTACTATGTAGCTTTTGAATTTTCTATTTGACATATAATTTTATTGATTAATTCTTTACTGTCTATTTTTTATTTTGACATAGCTTATACATAAAAAATTATTATTATATAATAAAAGTATAATATTTTATACTAAATTTAGGGTAAAATGAATCTGTTGCATCATAAAATGATTCAAAAAAGTAAATAAATGCTTTTAAACAATTACAAAATATAATATGACTGAAAGAGATAATGAATTGTTTAAATATCTAAGTGATCATGGTATTTGCTATGTTCCTGCAACTTCTACATATTATTAATTATTATTAAAATGAAAAAAATTTATTTATCTATTATCTTTTTATCAATGTTCTTAAGCTTAGCTGCGGAAACTGTCAACTCTTATTATCCATCAGGAAAACTTGAGTTTAGTGGTACTATGATTAATGGTAAAAAACACGGGGAATGGAAATGGTTTTTCGAAAATGGGAAACTTAGCCTTTTAGGAAAGTATTTAGCAGATAAAGAAGTTGGTGAGTGGAAATGGTTTCATACTAATGGAATTGTTTTTGCTGCTGGTTATTTTGCAAATGGAAAGCCTATTGGTAATTGGAAAAGATATAATCGAAACGGAAAATTATTAACTGAAAAAGCATTAAGCTGGGAAGACAATGCGCTCTCATTTAGAGAAAGATATATGTACAATAATCCAGTTTGTATTGGTATCAATAAGAACGGGCTAAAGGAAGGTTTTTGGAGGTACTTTTCAAATGATGGAAATATTATTTTGGAATGTAATTATTCGAAAGGTCAAAAAAACGGCTTTTTTAAGAGGTATACTTTAGATAATAATTCAAATGGGAAAAATAATTATAGTACAGAAGAGGGAAATTACATAAAGGGTAAAAGAGAAGGAGGCTGGAAAAAAGTTGATGCATTAGGTGTTATATTTCAAAAAATGTCATTTCGAAACGATCTTCTAGAGGGATCCTTCGAAAAATTTGATCAGGATGGTTTTTTGATTACTTCTGGGCAATATAAGAATAGCAAAAAAAACGGTTTCTGGATCGAAAATGAAAACGATGATGTTTTTAAAGGATCATATTTTGATGATGAACTAGATGGAGAATGTACTTGGTACTTCAGTTCAGGTAAAATCAAATATAAGGCTATTTACAACAAAGGAAAGTTAATTGATACATGGAAAGAATACTATGAGAGTGGAATTTTAAAGGAAGAAGGTTTAATGATTAATGGTCTAAAAGCTGGAAATTGGAAATTTTATCTTGAAAATGGAAACCTGGACTCTATCGCAACCTTTGACGAAAAACATTATACATATACTGATACAATAATGAAAGGTAAATTATCTGAAGGTCTTAGAGCTTATACTTTAAATGGTAAGATTGGATTTATGGACAGCATTGGTAATATTGTTCTATCTCATGATCAGGGGTTTGAATACATTGGGGTACTTCCATATTTTAAAGAAGGTAAATGTGTATTTTATAAAAGAATTGATAATCCTAAGTATCGTTATTCTTCGGAACCACTTATTAAATTCGGCTTTGTTGATAAAAAATTCGATACCATAATTCAGACAAATTATGGATATCCAACAATACTTTGTAGCGGAATTATGCCCACTTTCAGTAATGGTTATTCAATAGTGCCTTATCAAGATAATAATCACGATAATGATAGATTTGTTATCATTGATTCTAGTGCTAATTATTGTTCAGAGCCTTTTTTATATTCCTATGGATGTCTAGCTGCTTGTGCCCACAATCCAGTTTTAAGCGATGGTATAGTTATTAGAGATTATGAGGCTTCGCCAACTGGAAATAGTAGCACACTCTATGATTATTTGGATGTTAAAACTGGGAAAAGCTTTTCTGTAGAGAATTGTACAATTGCTGGACCTTTTTCTGAAGGTATTGCTGCAATTGAAATTGATTATGAGTATATCACTTTTATAAATAAAAACGGAAAGGCAATCCACGATAAAAAGTTTTATACTGTTAAAAGAGGCAGTGGAAATATTTCTTTATATCATGCGGGAAATGGTTGCGATCGTTTAGGTGGATTTGTAAATGGAAAAATACTTATACATCATTTTGAAAATGATGGATATGGTCGTGAAGTGGTTTCTTTGGTAGATGCAAAGGGTAATATTCTTTTGAGTAAGCCAGTTAAAGAATCTCATTATGATTTGTATTCAGACGAAGAATTTGTTAAATATCAATATGATTTTGATTAAATTTTGGAAATAGCAAGTTTAAGGCATTGTATTTTTTTATTAAAGAGCATTATTATTTTGATGCGGTTTTAAATGTTGCCAAAACTCGCTATCTATTGCTGAATTTTGTCGTTTATCTTTAACAAATAATAAACTTAATTTTCATGATAAAATCAACTCTTTTTTTACCTTTTTTATTGTTGATGTTTAATTGTTTAATCAATGCACAAACTTTTAAGAATGGAAATCAGATTCCTAGTACAAAAGATCAAAACATTTTAGTGAACCATGATATAGAATCTATGGGTCTGATTAATAATATAATTGGATTATACAAAAGTAGAGAAATCTCATATGTAACTAATAACAGGGGTGATAAAGTGCCATCGCAACCGCGGATAATTTATAGGATCGAAAGGGCAAAAGACAAACTTTATTTTGATTACACTTATAACGGAGATGGAAATATGAGTTGCTCTGAAGTAACAACTGCATATGCTGAAATAAAGTCATTAATTAAAATTTCGACATATGAGTTTCTGTTTGATCTTTCGCAAATTACATGCGACTATGTGGGTAATTGTAAAAGTAAAGAGTGTCATGAATTAAAAAAGACTAATAATAGTATTTTCAGAGTTAAGATTGATTTGCATAATAATGATAAAATTTATTTGACTGTAATTTCAAATCCAAGTAAATGCCCTAACTCTTGGCATTTCAAAAATCAAATATTTTCAAAAAACTAATTAATTTTTAATATGTAGGATAAGTGAGTTGCAGAGTTTAATCATGAAAATTCACTTATTTCATTCCTAATGAATTGCCTAATCCAGTTATGATATTTTAATTCTTTTTTAGGTGCACATTTTATGACAATTAAGACTAATTTTCAATTCTAACTTACGTACAAACTTTTTAAAATATTTGTTCAGGACTGTTAGCCTTCGGCTAACTTCCTGCCGCATTGAACTAACCCAAAGCCTTTTAAACTCTCCCTCTTTGCGTGATTGTTTAGCTTCTTCATTTTTCACCAACTTACGAAAGCAAGCTTTCGACATTATCTTAAAATGAAGAAGCCCCAACACTTTGTGTTGAGGCTTTGTGGTCCCGCCAGGAATCGAACCTGGATCTAAAGTTTAGGAAACTTCTACTCCTTTATCGACCCAATTTTCCCTACAAATCGACCTGAATTAGGGTATTGGTGTGTTGCAGGTGTGTAGTAAATGGACTTTTGCAGCACATTTTGCATCACACTTTTAATCTAACAAAAGGGAATATTCCCGATAGTTAAAAAAATATTTCAAGAATTATTTGGTGGTACAGAAAATTGTCCCTACATTTGCATTCGTAAATCACCAAGTATATGACAACCTCCGTTACGAAGGACTTCAAGTTAAATAAATTTACCACGAAAAATGGGGAATATTTGACATTTATTGAATCCATGAAAAATTCGAAAATGAAATTTTCAGGGTTAAGAATACTTGATAAAGCTGTGTTTGAGAAAATGACTCGTGAGGAGTTTGGTAAATGGTCACAGAATCTACCTGAAAATTTTGATGGTCTTAAGGATGAATATGCTCTTATTGAAGAAGAAATTCGAAAGCACTGTGAGATTGCTAGTAGTTTGTACACTTATAAAATGGATGAAAAGGTACATGGTATGTCGTTGTTTGATTTAATAAACCAATTCGAGGCTTCGTTATTACCATTGAGAAAATTAAGTCAAATACTTGAACCACAGGTTACAATAAGTACAACAGTTCATCCAAGAACTAACATCACTTATGCTGTAGTAAAAGGTTATTGGATAGATGCTGCAGGTAATTTGAAGAGGAGTGTGAACAGAAATATCGGTGTTGAGGAATGGAAGCTGGCTGAACTTGCTACAAAAATGTTTACACCTTTGGGGTTCACTTCTTATGTACCAGCGGTTAGAATGGAAAACGGGGTCATGGTAGATATGGTTATTTCAAAAGGAGATAAATCGTGGGTAGTTGAAATAAAGGAAACAGATAGGAAGGAATTTGTCAAAACCTATATTTCACTTGAATTATGGAAGGAGTATAAAAAGGAGTATCAATTATAAATTTATTTTTTAACCGATTTAGAAAAGAAAAAGGCTAACGCTTTTTTTTTGTCCTAAATCATGGTGGTACAAATTAAAGTACCACCAGAAAATCAAACAGATATGGCAACAAAAACGTCAAGAGCTTCAATCGCTCAAAAGAGAAAGGTGAAAAACCAAAGAAGAGCTGTGAAGGCTCAAAAAAGAAACGCCGCCGCTAACCAATGTAAAGCTAAAGCGTCAGTAAACAATTATTCAAATCCTAAAACAAACGAAATGGGACAAACAAAAAGCGGTAACGCAAAAATCGAAGCAAAGGACATCCGAGTAGGTATTTCCTTTTTTATGAACCATCCAAAAGTAGGTCATCAAGTAATTGATTTCGCAACAGATTTGGAAAGATTTACAATTACTTATAATCATGTAAATCAGAGTGAGGTGTATCGTTATTCATCGAAGTATCAATTCCATAAGATGCTGATAGATTTATATGTATCAGACGCACCGGTTGATGAACACTTTTTTACGATTGCTATGCATTTCTTGGTAACATTTGATTCAGTTGGAGCTGCATTGAAATCAAATAAGTTTGCCAACTATGGTTTTATGATTGAACCAGCGTACGATGATTTTGAAGCAGGTATGGTTGGTACACTTGATTATGACAGTTGGGATTACGGTAGAACAACAAGAAACGCCGCATAACTTTTAAAAAATTAGTAATATGAAAAAGATAAAAAAAATGACTGTAGGTGCAGCGTCCAGTCCTTCTCAAAATGCTGAAGTAGTTGTCAATAGTTCAAAAATTGAAATGTTGAAACTAGTCAAAATTGAGTTAGATGATTTTGATTTTGATGACGTTCATGAAAATGTAGAAAAACTACTACTGTATTTTTTTGGCGATGACTTTTATCAGATTGAGAAGTTGGTAAACGAAACCAGAGTTGAATCTGGTTTGGAATATGACGACTATGAACTATTCATGGAACTAGCTGATGAGGGAAGTTTTAAGAAATGGACTGAATACAGCAATAATATCTGCTCAGGTAAACCGGAGGTCGCCGAAGCTGTGCTTGACCTATATTTTCAAAAGACTATGATACCATCGCCTGATATTCATAATGACCTTTTGATATACGCTTACATCGAAGACATTCAACCCCTTTTAAATTAAAAATAGAAATATGAGAATAATTAAAGCAACTGAAAATAAACAAGTAGGTCAAAAAATCAAGAATTTAAGTTTGGTTACTATTCCTTCAGCAGCGGCAATTCCAACGGTAACAAAATTTGATAATTCTCCAAAAATGGCAGAGAATGAATTAAATGAGTTTGTTGAAACTGTAAAACTTGAATGTGAAGATTCAATATTCTTGGGAGGTTATGAAGACTCCATCATTGGATATGATTACCATTCTAAAGCAATTATTTATGATGGTGACCAAATCTTGAATCGCATGGCCGATGCTGCAATTGCAGAGGATTTGGAACATGGAATTGAGATTGATGAAGATGAAAGGTGGGATTATTATTACGAAGCCGTAGATTTTTTTGAATACAATGTGTTGAGATTCTTTGAATGTCATCCAGTTGAAGATAATAGACCTCTACCAATCATATTAAGAAGGTTTGATTAGAAACTGTCTAGAATGAATTCAATCAGAAGTCCAGTAAAATATTTGTCTGGCACAAGGTGCTGCGAAACAAAAAAGGGTGCTGTTGCGCTAACAACATCACCCAATTAAAAAAATTATCAAACTTTCAAAAGACAATTTTATGTCACAAAATTATAAAAATGCGTTGGAATTAAAAACGTCAATTCCAACCGAATTACTTTCAGTCTACGAGATTGAAACTGCATCAATTTTAGAAGATATTAAAGAGAATGGTATTATGACCCCAATTACTCTTTCAAAAGATGGAATCCCAGTTGATGGTTATCGTTGTCTTTTCGCAGCTATTGAATCAGGTGCAATTATGGAAGTACCTGTTAGAGAAACCAACTTGGAAACAACAGTAGCTAATAGAGTATCCTTAAATCAAAAGCGTGAGAAAACATGGATGGACAGACGAAATGAGCTTCTGATTTCATTTCAAACC
>JACCDP010058866.1_pt1 | contig 22765 bp, 3 predicted proteins | sample 7445841 | NCBI WGS metagenome assembly JACCDP01 (sample SAMN15323441, study PRJNA562643) | freshwater metagenome | isolation source: river surface water | place: USA:Blue River Watershed | collected 2017-08-17
AACCCGGCGCCGCTCTCTTGCCCGATCCGGCCAGCGATTTCGCAGCATCGGGAGTTGCGGAGTTGGAGCCCGAGGCCGATACCTTGACCCACCACAACGGGGCCGAGGACGATCCGCCGGTCGCCGGATTCAGGTCCTGTCGATAGTATTCCCCCTGCTCCCACAGGTAGGTCGCGCGGGTGACGTACTCGATCGGTATGATGGTCGGACTCAAGGTCCAACTGGAGGTCGTCCGCCAGGCATTGTAATACGCCGAGAGTTCTGCGATCGTGATTCTGTTGTCACGGGGGCTCAAGTCGGCGGGATGCGGCGCATCGACCTTCATCGGATGAGTCCCGAGGCGGTACTCATCCGAGTTCTTGAGACCATCCCCGTCGGGATCCCCGTCCGCGGGGCCCTGCAAACCGAACAGATACGCCTGCTCCCAGCCGTCGGGCAGACCGTCGGCATCGGTGTCCACGTCTCCGAAATTGACTTCCTGAACCAGACCCTTGTCGCGGATCTCATAGGGGATCTGGGCCCTGATCTGGTTGTTGTGCAGGACCGTGAGGTAGAGGACGGTGCCGACCACCGAGGCACCCGGGCGCGACACGGGCGTCCCGCTGTCGATCGGGATCCTGAGGCTGTAGAGCTCGTCAGACAACTCGCCGAGCACCGCCTGGGTGACCGAGGCCCCCATCGGAATCAGACGGGCCTGGATCACGACCCGATCAGCCGCCGTCATGTTGCGGCCGTCGAACTTCACTTTGCCGTACAACAAGACGTCGGGCTCGGGGAAGGCCCCGAGGACCGAACAGGCGCTGAGAGCGGCCAACAGAAATCGGAGCAAACCGGCGAGGTACCGCTCCGTGATCGTCCTTGGATTCTTCATCGTCGTCTCAATTTCGATTCCCGCTCAATTCCCGCTGTAGGCGTAGGTCTGGAAGAACAATTTGATGTCCCCGACCGAGTTGATGAACGTCTCCAGACCGAGTCTGGGGTCGTTCAGAAGCGTTCCCCCCGGGATGACGAGCATCCACTCCGAATTCCAGACGGATCGTCCGATGAGACGGCTGTCGGTGACGGCCTCTCGCTCGGAGAACGCACCGGAATCGTGGTAGGCCCGGAAGCTCGAATACTTGCGGATCTCGGCCATCGAACCGCCGAGCGAGTCGAACGCGGGTCGGTAGGCGGAGTTCTTCATCTCGGCCGAGCCGATGGGGAACGGCACCGGGATCTTCTGATCGATCACCCGCCACATCCGCGTCTCGAAGTCGTTGCCATCCTGGGCACGGAGGACATCGGCGCCGACGGGCACCAGATACACCCGGGGGGTGACAGACATCCCGTTTCCGTTGTACCCGCTGAACCAGATCCCGGCCGAGCGGATCTTCGTGGCGAAGTTGCTGGGATCGTAGGCGCTGTCGCCGCCTCCCAAGGGCCAACCGAAGAAATTGAGACCGAATGTGACCGTGGTCGGGAAACGGATGACCAGACCGGGTTGTGGCCCGGCGGTCTCGGGCGCGAACGGTCGGCAATAGCGCCGGAATTCGGGCAGATCCCAGACGTCGTCGACGAGCTTCGAGCGCAGTGTCTTCCTCCAATCCTCGTCGGACGCGCCGCGCAGGCGGAAGAGCTCGTTGCGGAGGCTGAAACGACCGGTCTCGGTCTGCGGATTGTTGAAACCCATCTGGGTCTTCTGCACCGAGAAGTTCTGTTCCATCCGGGCCAGCGGATCGGCCAGCCCCATCCGGCCCGCGACCGGTGCGACTCCCGTATCGTCGACCCTGAGCTGGCCGAGGCTGCGATGCTTGACGATGTCCGTGAGGAAACGGACGCCGGAGCTGTTGCCCTTGCCGATCATGTTGACGTCGTAATCATAGGCCGTCGCGGCCAGATAGACGTATCGGGCGGCCAAGTCGAACTGGGCACGGTACTTGCCGAGGGCCTCGTTGCGGAACATTCGGAAGGCCATGTCCTTGTAACGCAGTTTGGTGGCGTCACCGGCCATTTCGGTCCGCAGGCGGCTACGTTCGGCGGCCACCCTTTGACCCTTGGCGATGGCTGCGCGGACCGCCTCGGTCGCCTGATCGAGCGCCTCCCGCTGGTTGAACAGCTCGAGACGTTGAACGGGCTCCTCTCGGATGAGTTGGTTGCCCTCTTTGAGCTTCTCCTGGAGCACGGCATCCTTCTTGTCGAGGATCAGCATCCGGTCTGACAACTGGTCCGCCGCCTCCCGTTGCATCGGGACGACGGTGTCCCCGTAGAACTGGGTCGCCGTGGCCAAACCCGCGAGGCCCCAGGCGGCACCGGAGGCGATGGTCTTGATGATGCCGCGGTTGGCGGCGAAGACGTCGTTGGCCATGCCCACCGACTTCGGAAGCGAATCGGCCATGGTGTAGGCGTACTCCATGAGCTTCACGCTCGCCATTTCCATGCCCTTGGCTGTCGCCTTGGCACCCTCACCGATCACCCTGTAGGCGGTGCCTTGGAGGAGCTTCTGATCGAAGACTCTCAATTCGGTGTCCGCGATGTTCTTCTCCCCTCGGATGCCGTTGACCTTCTCGTCGATCTTGGCGAGGAGGATCTCGTAGTTCTTCTGGGCCTGTTTGAATCGGGCCTGCTGCTGCACCAGATTCATGATGGCGTTCTGGATCTCGCCCTGGGCCCGGCGTCTCCCCCAGAAGGACGGCGCGCTGAAGGAATAACCCTCGGAGGAGGTGGGATACTCGACCGGCGAGACGGTGATGGGATCGATGCTCGGCGGACCGGTCTTCGAGATCTGGACGGCGGAATCGATGGTCCGGCTCCGCTGCTTGACCATCTCGAGGCTGATGATGCCCAACATGTGGTCGCCGAAACTGAAATCGAAGGCGTTGGCCTTGGGGAACTGGGCCGCCGACTCGGCCCACTGTTTGTTCAACGTCTGTTGGTAGCTGAGAAGGCGTTGGTCGGGCTGCAACCTCTGGTTGTTGACGTCGGCCGTCTCGACATACATGTAGTGGATGAGATCGGGACCAGAGTAACCGTTGGGGTAGGTCTTCCCCGCCCCGATATCTCCCTCATAAGGGTAGCCGTAGATCTCGATCAACCGGTTCTCCAATTCCCGCTCCTGGTTGGCGTTCTGACGGGTGAGATCTTCCTGGGAGTCCGCGCTGCGACGCAGTGCGACGGTCATGGAATTGGCTTCGTCGAAGAGGGTTCGCGCATTCAGCAAGGCGGTCCTGGCCCGATTGGCGACCTGCTCGAAGTGGGTCTTGCCGGCGTCCACCTCCGCCGGATCGAGGTCGAACGGCACGACACCCGCGGCAAGCCCCAGGGGATTGAACCCACGGTCGGCCTGATCGATCTTCTCTACGAAGTCGGCGGCCAGATCGGTGATCTCGACAAGTTCATCGACCGTCTGCCGGTCGATCTTGTCGAGCCCCGTGTGGTTCGGATCCGGATCGACGGCGGGCAGGATGGCGTTGCCCACGACCCAGTCGAGATAGGTGCCGGTGGCGGCGCGCTGGGCCCACTCACCCACGCCCCACGCCCGGTCGGGGTCGGTGTCGGAGTAGCCCTGCCATTGACCGCTCGCGTCGGCCACATACTTCTGGCGGTAGGTCAGGTCCACGATTTCGATGCCCGCCCTCGCCTTGTTGGCGGCGGTGGTGACGAATTTGCGCTCGTCCAGATAGTCGACCTTGATGGGAACGCCGGCGAGAAGAACCGCCTCGCTCCGCGGCTGCCAGGTGAAATTCGGGTGACGGAGAAGATCGTAGTAGCCCTTGATGGCGGTGAGGTAATGGCCCCAGGCATCACCATGTCCCTGAGGGTATAGGATCTTCGCATCCTTCTCGTCGATCCTCCCGTCACGATTCTGGTCGCTCATGTTGTAGACCTGACTGTAGGCGACCTCACCGTCACCCATCGTGAAGTTCCAGAGCAGCCGATTGTACACCGGTGCACCTTGGACTCCGGCCGAACTGTCGTCGCGACCGCGGAGGAGGCTCAATTCCTCGTCGAGAGGGGAGTCGAGCTGGTTCTGGAATGCGAAGATCGAGCTCGCGGCCGATCCGTACTCCGAAGAGGTCGTGGTGAATCCGATGGTGGGATCCGCCGCATCGGCCACAGCTTCGTTGCCGAGGAGCGTGTAGAGATCGGCAATCCGACCGGCGGCGAGAAGCAGGGCGTCGTTGGCTGGGCCATAATTCACCGGAGGCACACCTTCGATGGACAGGCCCGCGGCGCGATTCAGGACCGTCTGGTACGCCTCGATCAGACCGATGGAATTGATGTAGTCCGGATCAGGATTGAAGGCGATGTCGCCTTCGTAGCGTGCCCCCGCCTGTTGAAGCATGCTGACGACTGTGCTCGCCTTGGCGCTGTCGAAATCGGTCGCACGGGCATCGAACGGATTGAGCCCACGCATGACCCGTTTGACCCAACCTTCCGCCAGCATGGCCGCAGGGACGCTCTTGCTCGAGGGATCACCGATCCAGGGCGACCAGTTGGTGTTGCCGTTCACATTGAACCCGCGGTAGCGCATGATGAACCAGTTGTCCGAAATCACGAGGAGTCCCGACTCCCCGGAGCCGCCCAGGGTGATCTGATTGAGTCCCTTGCCCGCCGAATGCCGGATCCAACCCCGTGTGTCCGTCACCGTACCATCAAGAGCGCTCACCGAAGGCAGATTGGTCCGGGAAAGCGGTTCGTAGGGGTGGTACCACCACTCGAACTCGGCCTGTTCCGGACGACCGGCGAAATCGGAGCTGTGGCGGAGTATCAGGCGCGAGTCGAACGGATTGTCGTTAGGGAGGACTTTGAGATCTCCGAGATACGGACCTCCGTTGATCTCGATGATCTTGAGGGACACCGGGAGCCCGCCGAGGGCCGCATCATTGTTCTCCACCAGCGTCACGAAGCGCGGCGGGATGCCGTACGGTGCCAAGGCTGCCGACTGGACTTCGAATACGGGCGGGACCCCGAATGTACCTTCCAGTCCCAACCCGCTCTCGTCCGGAGCCGACGCCCCTGTCGCGGTGTCGAACCGCCAATAGCCCACGAGACCGGTCTGACCGATACGGGCCTTCTTGTTGGCGCTGGCGAGGATTCGCGACGCATCGAGCGCCACACCGTCCCAGAGACGGATCTCGTCGAGGTGGCCGACGAAACGCTGGGACGACGACGACGGGTCGCCTCCGAAATAAAGCGGACTCCGGTCGGCCGGATCGAGCGGCAGCGAGAAACCGTCGGCAGATCCGGCCACCAGACCATTTCGGAAGATAGTCGCCCGCTGGGCTTCGGAGTCGTAGACGAAGGCGTAGTGCTGCCAGACGTCGCGGTCCGCGGTCGCTACCAACTCCTCGCTTCTCAAGCGCTGAGTGTTGAATTCGAAGGTCATGTACCCGGATCGGTATCCGACGCGCAGGGCCTTGAGAGGGTTGGCTCCGAGACGGACCAGCGTACTGGTTTCGGTGGTGCCGAATCGGGGTCGCATCCAGAACTCGATCGAGAAGGTTCCCCGGAGCCGAGGCACCTTCCCGTCGGCATCGGCGCTGCCACGGGGATTCTCGATCTTCAGATGCTGGCTGGTGCCGCTGGCGCTGAAGGCGACCGCCTTGCCCGGATCGGGCAACGCCGGAGCCACGGAAGGATCGGCCGCGGTCAACGCCTTCGGCCCATCCCCGAATTCCTCGGGAACGATCTTGTTATCCAACCGTCGCAGGCCCGACAGCATAGCCTCATCGGGGGTGCCGTCACCATTGAGATCGAGCCCGTTGGGATTGAGACAAACGCGATAGAGCTTGCCCACGAATTCGGACCACACCTGCTTCTTGATCGCATTGGACGAGTCGACCAGATCCACAATCGTCTGCCTCTCGGGCGCGCTCATGATGTTGGGAAGCAGCAGGGGCTCACCGATGCCTGTGCGATCCTCATACCCGCGGAAGCACAGGCGGCCGTTCACCGGGTCGTAGCTCAGTCGGACCCTCAGCGAGAACGGCAGATCGAGGAAGATCTTACGCCCCCGGTTGTCCGTGGCCGTCCGAGTGAATTCCAACGCGCTGCTGAAGGGCACCGATCGCTCGGAGATCGGGTCGAACAGGCGGACCATGCCGCCGGCACCGCCGATCCGGGCGGTGTCGAGGGAGTCGTAGATCACCTGGACCTTGGCCATGTTGCGGACGTCGGGCAGTCCGTTGACCGGTGTCGTGAGGGTCTGGCCTACCTCGAGCGCAGGGGCATCGGGCCAACCGATGGTGTAGACGGTGGGGACGGGCTTGCCGACGGAGGCGGGCTCGCCGTTCACGGTCTGCGCACGACGATCCAACCACGCCACCGGCCAACCGACCGGGACGTCAACGACCCCGTCACCGTTGAGGTCGTAGAAGAAGTCGGGCTGGAGCGGGTAGAACCAGCGCAGGACGAACTCGCTGGTCCGTCCAGCGGCGCCCGCCCCCCTGGCGTAGAGCTTGTTGTTGTAGTCGCGGAACGCATCGCCTGCGCTCACATAGGAGGCGGGCATGAGAGGCAGGAGGCTGAGCGGCATCGGAGGCTGGATCTCCTTGCCCGCATCCCCTGCGAACCGGAGGAACCAAGGACTCTCCTCCGTCACGATGCTGTAGGGTCTGATCCGCCACTCGCCGGTGCTCTGGTCCTTGTACTTGAGCAGGCAGAACGCCTCCGAGAAGCCCCGCACCGGATTCAGGTCGTTCCGCAGCGCATAGACGGCCTGACCGAAGCTCGACGGAGCGATCAGCGCATGCTCCTCGTTCGGATTGAAGCCCGGCATCCTGGGGTCGGACTGCACGTACAAGTGGGGCTGCCCGTAGCGATCGGCCGTGATCGGATCCAGCCCGTCATGATTGCTGCCCCGACCGCTTGCAATGACGATGCGACGGGTGTCGTTCGGCCACGAAGTCTGGTAGGTGACAGGTCGGTTCGGCACGGCCACGCCGAAAGGAGTCATCTCGAACCACACCACGACCGGAGCCTGGACCCCGACCTGGCCATTGGCGGCGTTGCCCAAGGAATTCACGATGTTCAAGGGTCCCCTGCGATCGCTCCGCTGATAGGCGGCGCGCTCCCCGTAAACGTCCACGACGGAATTGGTGAAGAACAGGTAGCCGTTCTTGCCGGGGTAATCCGTGTGGTTGGTGTTGGACAGGGTGGATCCGACAGTCACCGACTCGGTCGAGGCCAGCGGCGCCTGCGACAGGGAGAGGGTGCGCAGCACCATGAACGCATTCGTCTGGAAGAGCGGGTCGGGGGCACGCCCGAAGGTCTTCAGGTAGTGCAGGACGGTGTAGGTGGATCCGGTCGCGGACAGCGAGTTGAACTGCTTGGTCCCGGAATCGACCTTGGCCTCGCGATCGGTCGAATAGGCCATCTGGGCGAACCGGTACATGGAACCGGAGACGGCGGGTTCGACATCCATCGGGACGCCGGCGACATGGATGTAGGGAGTCTTCGGCCAGATGTTGGCGGCGAATGAGGCGATCATCGGGCTGGTCACATCCATCATGTCCGAAGTGGTGAACCACCGGATCCGGGCCGTGACCGGACGAATCGCGTAGAGGCTCTTCTCCAACTCGCTCCAGAAGAAGGAATTCTGCTCGTTGTCATCGAGTCCGCCCTCGAGGATCTGGACCATCGGATAACGGGCGACCGTGCCGGACGGCCGGGCGACGCGCTTGCCGATGACGCTGGCCGGGACGGCGATGTAGGCGGTCGGTGCGCCCTTGTAGCGACCACGTCCGACGATCATGCCATCGGCATTGATCGAGGTGGCCGTCTCCAGGACCCATCCGCTGTCGGCGGGGATGAGGTCGTCCATCCGGAACCAGACTCCTCCGCTGTTGAGGACCGCCGTGTCGGCGCCCAGTGGGGTGGTGCGGGCGCTGCCGACCACGACCCCGAAATCGTTGGCTCGGCCGCCTCGGAACCAAGGCCAGGCCGTCTTGGCATCGGCCAGAACCGACCATTGGGCAGCGCTGGCGCCCGATGCCGCGGTGTAGAACGCGAGCCGTCGTGCACTGTCGTTCAACGCCTCGACCTCCACCAACACGTCCCCGGCATCGGTGATCGAAAGAGGATTCGGGCTCTTGTAGCCGTTGGGCACACCGATGTTCATCGCCGTGCCACCATCCGGCAGCAGCCAGGTCGCATAGTCACCCGCTTCGCCCGAACGGACCAGGATGTCACCGCGGGAGTTGATCGCGACGGCGCGCGACGAGGTGGTGGCCGGGAAGTTCAACGGAGCGCTGATGGAGCCGAGCAGGGTGAACGACCCGGCATTCCCGGTCCCGCGGTAGGCACGCTCGACGGTGGATGAGCCCTGCGCATAGGTGGCGTAGCCGACGATCGTCAGCCTCGAATTGACGGCCAAAGCGTACGATCCCGTGGACCCGTCAGGCTTGCCCAGGGGTGTTGCGGTGTTGCCATTGTGGACGAAGGACTGCCGCTCGCCACCCACGATCGCGTCGCCGACCGAGATCTTGAGCCCATTGGCCGTGGCCATTCCATTGATGCGGCCGACCAGCTGGTCGATGCCGGATGTCTGGAGGCTGAAGTTGTTCAGGAAGCCGAGGTTGATGAACGGCCGGGTGGAATCGCCATTGAGGGTCTCCCCGTAGCCACCGACGCGCCCGTCGTTGGCGATCACGGACGGCTGGGTCACCTGGGTCCCCACCGGTCCGGGAAGGGCGATGACCTTGTAGGCAAGGCTCGGCGAGAGCTGCAGCTGGAAGCTCCGCTGCGTGGTGTTCACGCCGTCCGACACCTCCACGAGGATCGTCGTCACGGCATAGACCCCGGCCTGGGGTTGGATGGTGAGGATCCGGCTCGTGCCCTCGCCCGACAGGGACAGCCCGGAGTTGGGCAGCACCGTGGTGTCCGAGCTCGTCGCCGTCACCACCAACTGGCTGGCGGCGGTCTCCTCGTCGGCGATCGTGATCGGGATGACGAGGCTGTCGTCATTCTCGAACAGGGTCTGGCTGGCGATCCGGGAGACCTCCGGAGGATCGTTCACGACCTCGATGCGGAGATTGACCTGGACGGTCTCCGAGGCCGAGTCGCCGTTGAGTACTCGATAGGTCAGGAAATCGTCGCCACCGACCCCGGGGTTCGGGGTGAAGGTCACCTTTCCGCCATCGGAGACACCCAGGGTGCCCTTGGCCGGCCTGCGGAGGATCTCAAAGGTCAGACCACTCTCGCCGGAGGTGTCGGCATTGAAGGCCGGCAGGGCGATCGGATAGGCGACGGCCTTCTCCGGGATGCTGACCCGGACGAGGTTGGCGAGGTCGCCGATCCGCGAAACGGAGCCCACAATACTCGCGGTAAGCGATGGGCCCGAGCTTCCGAGGTTCTCGAGGGTGGGCCAGACGCCTTCGTTGGCGCGCCAGTAGCCGATCAGGCCGTCCTGAGTGCCCGACGCGACCGCGCTATCCCTCCAGCGGCCGAGTTCGACTGCCGAGCGGACCCCCCGCCAGAGGCGAACCTCCTGCAGGGCGCCATTGAAGTGGACGTCACCCACCATGCCGCCGAGGCGCAGAGAACCCACGGCGGTGTACGGGGTGTTGACCGTGTCCTGGACCAGCAGGGTGCCATCGCGGAAGAGTTGGCGACGTCCCGAGACGGCGTCATAGGTGGCGGCCCAATGGTGCCAGCCGGTGTCGGTGTAGGGAACGGTCGAGACAAGACCGGCACCCGCGGCGCCGGCAAAGCCGAACTTCACCTTGTTGTCGGACAGGAACCCGAGGAAGAGACCGTTGGTACCCAGGGACACGATGGGATCGAGCCGATTGAGGGCGTTGCGTCGGGCCCAGGACTCGAGGGTGAACGACTGGCCGGAGAGCCCGGGGTCTCCCGCCACGGCCTGGCCCTGGCCCTGGAAGTCGATCCCGCGGGAACCGCCCGCCAGCGGGGTGTCCACCAGCGCGTTGACGGTCACCGTGAAGGTCTCGCGGCGGACCGCTCCGACGAGGTTCGACAGGGTGAGGGTGATCGTCGCAGGCTGGTTGCCGAAGACCAGCGAGTTGGCGTTGGGCTTGAGGTTGAGGACGAGCTGCGCCGTGCTGCCCCGGCCATTGTAGGTGAGGACCGGCTCGACCAGGTCGGGCAGCGACGAGGTGGCTCGCAGGTAGAGTCCAGGAACCCCTTCGACATACCGGCCGTATTCCATGAAGTACGGGAGCTTCGCTGGGTACCCGGGCGTGTCATCCCACCGGAGGTTGCCATCGGCCGGGAAGCCAATGGTCCCCGCGTCGCCCGAGCGGTTGGGCTCGCCATCAGCCCATCGGCTGTAGCTGAAGGCCTCCCCGGTCACCCACTTCCAAGTGCCGGTCGTGCCGTAGTCGTACAGGCCGAACCAAAGCGTTCCCTGCTGGTTCAACAACGACAGCATGTCGAGCCGTTCCATCAGGTATCCATAGCGATTCCCCTTGGGCTGGTCATCCCATCGGAGGTCCGGATGGCCCCACGGGAACCCGAGGACGATGCCGTCCCCGGAGCGGTTCGGCTCGCCCGGAGACCACCGGCTGTAGGTGAGGGGCTTGCCCGTGATGTAGCTGTACTTCCCGTCCTTGTTGGGTTCGTGGGCACCGATCCAGAGAAAGCCGGCCTTCACGAGGGAATCGCCGATGAGATTCCGGATCTGTGTCCACTTCGCCTCGCTGTCGATGACCACCAGACGCCCGCCCCGACGGGGTGCGTCGGCGAGGGCCTCGTCCCAGGAGTAGGAGCCGGGCACGATCACGTAGCGGTCGGCATCGGGGACGGAGGCGGACTTGATGGCGTCCCATTCCTCCTCGCTCGTGATGGTGGCGAGGTATCCGCCGCGACGGATGGCGTCCGCCTTGGCCTCGACCCAGGTGAAGGCTCCGGGGACCACCTCGTATCGGGAATCGCCGATCCCCGTGATCGTCAGCGTGTGCGGGCCGGAATCCTCGTCGTAGGTCTGGTTCGCCGGCGGGATCAACGTGGGGGATGCGATGGAGACCTTGAAGGTCTGCTGGACGGAGTTTCCTCCCGCGTCGCGGACGGTGACGGTGACCCGGACATCCCCGGACTGGCCCGCGAGGGGTTTCAGGCGGAGCTTCGCCGTGGTGTTCGGCGTGGCGTACTCCACGACCGGATCCGGGAGGACCGACCGATCGGACGAGCTGGCGTAGAGCCGCAGTTCCTGCTGGTCGCCCGGACCGGCGCCGATGCCGGTGAGGTTCACCTCCAGGGGATCCACCACGTTCATGCGGAGCTTCTGGTCGGCGATCGTGTCCAGGGTCGGGGGATCGTCCAAGGTCTCCACCGTGTAGCGGAAGGTGCGGGTGACGACGCCACCGCCGAAGCGGACGGTGATCGTGCTGGTGGCGGTGCTGCCCCCGAGGATCGGAGGGGTGAAGGAGAGTTTCCCGCCGGCGACCGTGATCGGCCCGATGAGGTTGGGATTGTCCGCCGAGGCGGTCACGGAGATCTGCCCGGTCGGATCCGCGATGGGCAGATTGACCTCGTACTTCCGCCCCTCGACCCCCTTGGCATCCGAGAGTTCGCCCACCTCGATCATCGGCGTGGCGTCGATGCGGATCCGGTTCAGGTAGAAATTCATTCCACCGGCAGGTCTGTTCTGAGCGAAGGAGTAGGAATCATTCGGCTCGTTGAAATAAGCGATCATGCCGTCATTTCCGGTGAAACCGAATTCCCATCCGGGATCCGGGTTGAACACGAATTCGGTCCGCAGCAGCGTGTAGAGGGGCGAGTCGCTCGCCAGCAAAAGAGACCCCTTATCCGCCAGCCGTTGCGCCTCGACCGTCAACGTGTGCTTTCCTGGCGTGGAGGTGCTGGGCAGGACCTTGACGAAGCACCGAAACGTGGAACCGGCCTCATCCTCGTCCCTCACTTCCGTCAGAGGCCACACCATTCCGGATTCAAACCCAGAAACGCTGTTTCCGATGCGTTGTCCCCGCCAAGTGGCCTGCACGTCAGTCCCATCATGGGACAGCCTGACCGCGATGGACAGCCCACCGCCATAGTTCCGCCACCAGGTCGCCCCCCCCCAAGAGTCCTGCCAGGTGGATCCGTAGTTCATCCCCGTGGAGACGTCGGGCGCCGTCATGTCACCGAGTTTGAAGGCGATGTCGCCACCCGTGCCAACATATCCGCTCCCTGATCCGACCCCAAGCCACCAGCCCTTTCTTTTCCTATTCTGCCACCTCCAGGTGGTGTCGAACACGGCGGTGAATCCGTTCAACGGGCGGGAGGGAAACGACGCCGGCCTCGGAAACCGAACCCGTCCGGGGCGTGCGTTGTTTTGATCCCAGTTCCCGTTTAAATTCGGATTCACATCCCATTCCGTCCCGTTCAGTCCGATCAGCATGCCCCTGCTGTCGACCTTGGGTGGATCCCTCCGGGCATGACGATGGAAGAGGATCGAGCCCGACTGGATCGTGTTGTAGTCGGCCCCGGGCTCGCCGCTGGCGAACCAGTCGATGGCGGACACGGTGGACGGGGACCCAAGTCCCGCCAGCAGGCCGATGGCGAGCGTGATCCATCGGACGGCGGCGGTTCGGATGAGCGGGAGGCGGGTGGAGGGAACCGGGGTGTTCATCGCTCGGGGGCGGGACGATTGTTTGGAAAGGGACGGACTCGAGGGTCGGAGAGTCACGGTTTGGGTGGGTTGATGGTGCCGATCGGCACCAACCGCTGGAGCGTCACGGTGCCTTGAACGGTGATCGGGATGCGGTGGATCCCCTCGATCACCTCGGTGTAGACGCCCTCGATCTCGTCCTGACCCGCACCGGGTTTCCGGGTCGAGCCTTGGCGGACCGGGATGTCCAAGACCACCGTCCGCCGCACCGGGTAGGCCTCCGCCTTGTAGGTCTGGAAACTGCGGTCGAGGTTGTCGTGGTCCGGATGATACTTGTGCCGATACGGATTCAGCGGCGCCCCGGGAGGCAGGCTCCACGAGGCCTGGATCCGGCGACCGAGATCCAGTCCGGCATCGAACGGAATACCGTTGGTCCGGTACATCGGGTAGAACGGCGTGGAGAAACGGTTGCCGACCTTGTCGCGTCCTTTGAGAGCGACTCCCTCGAACGACCCGAGAAGGGACGGATCGGAGATCAGCACTCCCTCACCGCCCTTCTGCTGGCTCACGACCTGATTGGCCACCGTGAAGGAGTCGGCCTTCTTGAGGAGCGTCACACTCTGCAGCAACTGCGAGACGCCATCGATGCCCGTATGGAGCATCAGGCGCATCTCGAACGGTTCTTTGACCGGCGTCGGGCGCCCCCCCTGCTGAACGTTGCGCACTTCGGTGACGGCACCGGAGACCACGTTGGTGACCCCATCGACCACGTTCGTGGTCTGGACGACCGTGTAGTTGGTGGTGAGGCCATTGACCTCGCTGACGTGGGAGACGCGCACGGTGCCCATCCAAAGTCCCACCGGATTGAAGGGCCGGCTGGCCTGAGCGACCGTGTCGGGCTTGTCGCGTTCGATCGTGAGCGGAATGACATGGCGGACGCCTGCGGCCTTCAGCGTCAGGATGCCCTCGTAGAGCAGTCCGGGCACCCGGTCGCGGCCGGCCGCGAGGCGGATGGTCCTGCGGGTGCCCTGGGTCGGGCTGACCGGGTAGCCATTGGGGAGATCCAGCCAAGTGGTGCCCTCCTGGGGCGCGAACTCGCTGATGCGCAGGGGCAGGGACTGGTCGGGCAACCAGTGGCTCAGGTATACGGTCCTGACACCGTCACCGGCGGCGGCGGACCGGAAGTTGAAGGCCAACTCTTTCTGGTCACCCCCCAGAGGGTAGGAGATTTCGGTGACTCCGGGTATCTCCGCCTCGATCGGCGCAAGATAATCGCTCGAACCCTGGGTGTAGATCCAGTAGGCCTCGCCGGCAGCCAGGACGTCGGTCGAGGACAGCGGGATCCAGACGCCGTTGGACTGCAGCTTGTGGATGCCACGGGGGCGCGACGCCGCGGCATCATAGTGGGCCGCGGAGGGTCCGAAGAAACTCGCCACGGACACCCCTCCGCTCCAATCCGGATCCACGGGAAGGCCTGTCAGGGTGTAGCCGTCGACGGCCCAACGGGAGCGCTGATACCCGGGCTTTCCGGTCACTGTCAGGGTCACCGGGGCGTCCGCCGAGATGTTCACCAGGTAGGCCTCGTTGCGGAACACGGCGGCGAGGTTGTTCTGGAAGCTTCCGGGGCGGTCGGCCGGGAGATGGATCTGCCACCGGGCGACATCGAGCTTGGCCTCGGACTGATCCGCGATGAACTGCGGGCCCGTGCCGGGGTCCGACCAGCGCCAAAGGCTTGTGAACGGAATGCCCTTGAAGACCGTCGCGACGTCGTTCGGCTCCGGTTGGACCTCGAGGTAAATCGCGTTCCACCCGGGTTTCAGGTTGAATTGCTGGATCCGGTTGACACCGGTCGACACCACCGGGACCGGTGGTGTCAGCACCTCCAGGTTGTAGTCGTTGGTGACGGTGCCGTAGGCGCTGCGGACCACCACCGCGACCCGACCACCCTGACCGCGGCTCAGTCCGGCGAGGTCGATCGAATTGCCGCGGGCGCCGGGGATCAGCGTACCGGCCAGATACCAGTTGTAATCGAGGTCACCGCTGCCGCTTGCGGTGACGCTGAAGGTCGCCTTCTCCCCTTCGAATGCCTTCACATCGCCCGAGCCGGAGACGATCGCAGGCGGCTCGTGAACGGTGACGGTCACCGCACGGCTGACCACCACCCCCACCGGGTTGGTGGCCATCAGGTGGTAGCGCCCCGCCTGCGACGGTCGCGCGATGCCAAGATCGAGGATCGGAGAATCCGCGACGGCCAGCGGGACATCGTTGCGGAACCACAGGTGACGAACGGGGGACGAACCGTCGACGATGGTCTGGATCTTGAGCGAATCCACCCCGGAGATCACCGCGACATCGAGAGGTTCCTGGACGATCTGCGGCGGCTCGAGGACATCGACCACCGCCTCGGCACTCGCCCGGAAATCATCGCGATCAGACACCACCGCGTGGTAGCGACCCGCCTGGGCGATCGTCAGGTTGGGAATCACGAGGTTGGTGGAGGTCGCTCCGGGGACAGGGTCCCCATTCCGATACCACTGGACCGAGAGGGGCGGGTTGCCTCTGAAGCGGACGGCCAAACGAGCGGTTCCGCCGACCCGGGCACCCATTCCGGAGGGTTGGGTGGTGATCGCCAGAGGCACATCCACCTCGAAGGGGACCGGCGTGGTCCAGACCGATCCGTTCATGTTCTGGACCCTGACGGAGTAGCTGCCCGAATCCACCTCCTCGAGCCGATTGAAGGTCAGCGTGGGCTCGTCGGCCCCTTCGATCAGCTGGCCGTCCCGATACCACTCGTAGGTGACCGGTGTACCGCTGATCACTTGGGCGATGAAGGTCTTGCGATCGCCGTAGGTCCCGAAGCCGCCGGAAGGCGAGGCCGTGAGGATCACCGGGCGCGGCACTCCCTGCACCGAGTTGAATTCGACCCTCAGACCGGTCAGGCCCCGATCGAGGCCCGCATCCGCGGTGTTTCGGACCACGAAATCCAGGGTATTCTCGCCAGCCGACAGCCCCGGAGCCAACTCGGTCAAGGCGGGCACCGTCCCCGTGACCTGTCCATCCGTGCCGAGATTCTCGGCCCTCAACACCAATCGGACCGCACCCTCCGCAGCGAGGTAGCCATCGATGCGGATCGGATAGTCGCGCCCGGCGACCGCGGTGAAGGTCACCGATCTGACCGTTTCGGCAGCGGCACCCGCACCGTCAGCCGATCCGATGTGACGGAGCCGGTCGAGCACCACGCCTTCGAATACGGAAAGGATGGACGGGATGCCGCTGCCGGCGGTGGTGACCGTCACGCGACAATTCGAGGGCGCCCGCCAGTTCCACCACACGGATGCCACCGGGCCGTGGACGCCGGTTCCCAGCGGAAACGGTTCCCCGTCGTCAACCGTCGCGCCCGAGGTGTCGGCGACCACAGCCACATGGCTGCCCGAACCGAGTGAACCGCGCTCGATGAAACGGTCACCGGCCCGCGACGAACCCGGGGCCAGGTCGAAATCGGTGTAGCCGACGAATCCGATGCCACGGGGGGTGTCCAGCGACCGACCGTTGAGACGGATCTCGGTGACCGTGTCGTCAGCGGCCACTCGACCGCGGATGCGCACCGTGTTGAGATCGATGCCCTGCAGAGAAAACGTGGTCCGGTAGACGTAGTCGATACCCACCGCGCTGCCCGGTTCCCGCAGGCGAGCCGAAGGACTGATCCAAGCCGAGGCCGTCCCGCCTGCCGTCCACGGCGGAATCGGGAACGTGCCCGACGTGACCACCGCGACGGCGGGACCCTTGATCGGTGATGGGTCGATCAGCGTGTAGTGCGGATCGGTGGCCCGATCGGTGAGGCGTTGTCCATTGGTGTTGATGCCCGTGCTGCGGAGGGTGGTGAGATCCGAAATCAACCGGAGTGGCACGGGTGGCGAGGTCAGAGTCACCGAACCCAAAGTGGGTGAGGCGACGGTGACCCTCGCGGCATATCCGCCCACCGAACCACGGGTCGTCGTTCCGATCGTCAGCGTCTCTTGGTTGGACCCGCCGAGATCCGAACCCTCGAAGATCCACTGCCGCGAGACGGTGAATCCGGGAGGCAAGGTGACCGGCACGGAGAACTGGGCCTGCTGGCTGGGTTGGACATCGGTCGGAGAAGGCGGATTCCAAAGGGCGAGGAAGGCCTGGACCGTGGGATTCTGGTTTTCGAGGTTGCTGTTGAAGACGCGAACCGAGTAGGTGCCGACCGAGGAGGCCGATACGAGGGGCAGTTCCAGCGTGGCGCCCGTCGCTCCGAGGATGGGTGTGCCATCCTTGGACCACTGGTAGTTCAGTCCGATGCCGCTGGCGCGGACGGAGAACGCGACCGTGTCGCCCGGTCGGGCCACCTGATTCGCTGGGGCGGCCTCGATGACCGGGGGTTGGGGGCCCGCCTTCACGGCGAACGATCTTGTGAAAGTGTCCACCCCGCCGTTGGCCGTCCCGGCGGTGTCCTTCACCGTGACGGTGACAGTGGCGACACCCGAAGCGCCCGCGGGGATGCTGAACGAGAGCTTGCCAGTGGTCTGAGGGCTCGAATGGGCAACGATCGGGCTCAGAGCGAGTGGCTTCGAGGCGTCCGGCGACGAGACGGCCGTGACCGTGACCGCCCCAGGAAGCACATCACCTCCGGCCGTGATCGCCGACAGAGGGACCTCGACGGTGAGCGCGCTCGACGTGTCGACGGACACCGTGGGGATTTCGGCGAGGGTCGGCGGTTGGTTGATGGGAGTCACCCGGAATTCGAAGGAACGGGCCACGGTATCCACCCCACCATTGGCGGTTCCCGCGTCATCCTGGACACGCACCGCGATCGTCGCGGTTCCATTGGCACCCGGTGGCAGGTCGTCGAAGACCAGTCGACCGGTCGCTCGAGGGGTCTGGTAATCCACCGAGGGAGCCCGGATGACCGCCGGATCCGACGAGGTCGCGGCGACCGAGATCATCTGCTTTCCGTCATCCCCGTCGGAGATGCCTGACAGAGGTACCGTCACGACCCTCCTCCCGAGGATCTCCACCTCGGCCACCTGCAGGTGATCGTAGACCACCTGAGGCCTGGGAAAGAGAATCCGATAACTGGTGAACGCCGAGCCGTTGGGGAACTCGAAGACCCGCCGGAGAAAACGCCGCGGATCGGGATTGATCTGCGCGGAAGCGATCCTTTCGAAGGTCGTCCCATCGTTCGATCCCCAGAGTTCATATGCACCGGGGTCCCGCTGCGGGACGTCGTTGGCGGAGGTGATGGCAATGGCATTGACCACCGTCGCACCGACGCCCGGGGCGACGCCGAGACCCATCCCTCCGGTGCCGAATACGAGGAACTTCTTGTCCGGCGTGCCGTCGATAGCGTTGGCAACCGATTCGGCCGCCGGGGAACTCCCCGTGAGACTCACGACCGTATCGGAGCGACTCAGGACGTTGGACCTCGGCCTCAATCTTCGGAGGAACGGATGGATACCGAGGTCGTCGATGCTCTGGCGGGAGTGCGAATCGCTGGTCCGTGCTGCCCATCCGAAACGCCAGTTTTCAGCGGGTCGGATCGATGTCTGGACCGCATCGAAGACAAGAACCCCATCGAGACGGACGGTCACCCGGCCATCCGGCGAAACGACCACCTCGACCTGGGACATGGCGGCATCGGTTCCCGAACCGTTGATGGTCACCCCTGTCTTCTCGGCCACCTGCTGGCCACCGGCTCGGAGCACCGCCTTGTTGTTCTGACCGGTCAGGAAGCCGATCGAGAGACCCGTCCCCAGACCCTCGGCCGGATTGGGGCCCTCGGTTCCATTGCCGAGGTCCACGACAGCCGGATCCTCCGGCATGAAATTGAAGCTGATGCCATCCCCGCGCACGGCCGATCCCTGGTCGGCGCGGAGCCGGAAACCAGCCACGAAACCCTGCACGATACGGTTGGTGTTGAAGTCGCTCAGAAAGAACGCGCCCCGTTTCATGGTCTGACCGCTCGGGGTCAATTGGACGCTGCCCCCATTGTCGGGCACCCAAGAGGCCTCGCCCCTCAGGATCGATCCGGCGGGGAGGCCGCTCAGGGAATCCACGAAGGGGTTTCCAGACTCGACGCCCTCGTCGAGCACACTGAAGCCCCCAGGGACGTCCAACGTCGGCGCATCGTTCAGGGACAGGACGGTGACCGTGAACTGACGTTCGACAAAGTCCACCGCACCATCGACCGTCCCGCCGCCATCCTGCACGCGGACGGTGACCAGGGCTGTTCCGCTCTTGCCCGGGACCGGTGAGAAGGAAAGCGCAACGGAACCGGAAGAGGGAGAACCGGTCACGACGGGGTTGGCAAGGAGTTGTGGATTGCTGGAGGAGGCGGTGACGGCGAGTGTCTGGGTTCCGCCGTTCCCGTCGGTGATTCCGGTCAGCGCAACGGAGGTGGCTGCAGCATCTTCGTTGATCGTGCTGTCGGGAATTTCATCCAGAGTCGGCACCAGGTTGCGGGGAGTGACTGTCAGGACCGACGCGGTGCTCACGACGCTTCCGAAGGGGTTCACCACCACCACGGAATATTCGCCCGCATCGGACGATTCGAGACCCGACAGCGTCAGGAACGACGAGTTCGCTCCTTGGACTCGACCTCCATCCGCGAGGTCCTGACCGTTCTTGCGCCATTGCATGTCCAGTGGCTGCAGCGGACTGGTGGCGACCACGGACAGTGTGATTCTCTGACCGGTGACACCCGCGATCGACGGCACAGGTTGGGTGGTGATCGTGGGACGGTCGTTGATGCCGACGGGGACCACCGTGCTTTGGACGGCTCCGAAGGTATTGGCGACGACGACGCTATAGGTGCCCGCGGTCTCAGCCCTGACGGATGAAACCTTGTACAGGGAACCCGTGGCCCCGGGTATCACCTGGCCATTTCGACGCCAGACGTAGGTCAGTGGCGTCGAACCGCTGGCGACGACCGACAGTTCCAGATCGCTCCCGACGTTCAGGTTGGTTCCGACGGGCTGCACGGTGATGCTCGGTGCGACCGGGACGACCACGGTCGCGGGTTCGCTGGTGGCCTCACCATAGGCATTGGTGACCCTGCAAATGTAGCTCCCGGTATCGGCACCGACCGCTCCGCGGATGACAAGTTCAGTGGAATCGGCCCCTGCGATTCGATCTCCATTGGCGAGCGGAGCACCGTCCTTGAGCCAAGAGATTTTCGATCCGGTCCCTCCACGGATCCGGGTGACGAGGCGGAGCGTGCTTCCCGCCACGTTGGTCGAACCCTGGGGCTGGGAGAGGATCCCGGGCCAATAGGCCAGACGGATCCGATCCACCCATGCGGCATCCGATCCGGCCTTTTTTGTGGCGTCCTTCTCGTAGGCCCATTTCAGGGAATGGCCCGCGGGGACACCCATCAGGGCAAGCTCGGCAACCTGCAATGAATTCGCATCGGCTGGAGTCCTCACCGAGGGGAACCGGACCCGGTAGGCCGTGAAGGATCTTGTGTTGGCGAAGGAAAAACGATGTGTGGTGGTGGTGCTGGTCGCAATCGGCAACGCGCCGCCCACCGGGATGAATCGGGTTCCCGTCGGGATGGGGCGTTCCAAAGTGCCGTCGGGCAGCTGCCATCCCACCGCCAGGTGGTCGTTGCCAGAACCCTCCTTGTGGAGCACCTCCAGATAGTATGCCCTCTTGCCGACCAAGCGGATGTCCGCGGATTGCTGTGAGGGCGATCGAGTCCACTCCCTTGGATTGGTCCAAGCCTCCACCGAGGCGATGAGCCGGGCATTCTGGACCGACTCGTCGGAGCTGAGCAGCAGGCTCGATGCGTCATCGCTGGCTATCCAGAAGCGATAGGTGCCCGTGATGGGTGGGATGATGTAACCGCGCAATCGTTGCCCATAATTGTCTCCCAAGTTGGGAGGCATCTCTACGGCAGGCCCCCAGGGTGATGCGAAACTCGACCCCCTCAGGAATGTCGGGCTGCGCAGCAGGTCGAACACTTGCACACCCGGGACCCCGAAGAACACCTCCCGGAGAATGGCACCCGATGTCTGCGCGGGGATGCCTGTCGTCGGGGACCCGCTGGAAGTGATCTCTGGGACGACTCCGGAGGCGATCGGCACGAAATTCACGCCATCCTCGGATCCCTGGATCTCCCAGTCGGCCGGAGCCCGCTCGGGGGCATAGTCGCGGGTCGTCAGGTGGAGTCCCGTCACCAAGGTCCGGCCGGACCGGGGAGCCACCGATACGGTCACGTTGGCCCGGTCGAGGCTCCGATAGATCGTCGCGGGATTGCCATCGACCAGATTCTGGATCGGATCGTTGGCGACGGATGCAGCCGGCGAGCTCAGTGTGTCGGTGGACGTCAGGATGTTCGTCGGCGTGGGACCCAAGGGCGGCAGGTCATGGGACAACTCGGTCCACCCCACCTCGCCGGAACGCCGCAATCCGGGCACCTCCACACCGTTGACGTAGAAACGGAGAGTGTCCCCGGTCGGTTCCGAGGAGACCCGGACCGACCAAGTGACCGTCTGCCCGCCGGGCACGGAGGGGAGTTCAAAGGAGGTGGAAGCCCCATCGCCGATGACTCCGCTGCGCATGGACGATCCTTCGAGAGCCGTGGCGGTATCCTCGATCCAAAGAGGTCCATCCACCATTCGGAACGGCAAGCCGTCGTTTCCAGACAGGATGAGACCGACCTGACCAGTCGAGAACACACTCTGCCCCCTGCATTCTTGGACCAGCGACAGACCCGCCGAGGCCAATGCACCGGCGAACAGAAAACCGAACCCGAGGGATGAGCGACACGATTGGAGTGCGGTTCGAGAGGGATAAACGGACTTCATGCAAATCTTGGTCACCCGGGGCGTCCAGACCGGAGACGACCTCTTCCGGCCGCTGCAGTCGTCGCGAGTTTTCACGCCGCAGATATGAGGCCATCGGCCGGTCGCACTCCACACCCGAGGGACGAAGCGTCCCTCAGCGAGGATCAATCGGGGCGGTCGGACAGACGGGATGGTTCGTCACCCGAGTCGGAGGCGACCAGACTCCTCAGTCGGGCGGTTCCCTGACGGCCCAGACTGAGAGGCGTGGTGCCGAAAGCGAAGTAGACCTGGCCCGAATGGCCGCTCAAGTCAGTCCTCCGGACCTGCTGCAGATTCAGAATCAGGCTGCGGTCCAACTGAACGAAATCCGGCGACGACAGCCTTTGCCTCCAACCAGACATTGTCTGCCGGACGATCACCCGTTCGCCATCGGCCAAGTTAACGGTGCTGTAGTTGCGGTCCGACTGGATGAAGGCGATATCCCGCGGGGATATCCAGCATCCGCCACGGCCAGCTTGAACAAACAGAGCCTCCTCGGTCGCTGCTGAGGACCGCTCGCAGTGGGCCGGTCGTAACCGCTCCCGCAACCGGTCCACCGCCTCATCGAACCTCGGAGTGGAGATGGGCTTGACCAGATAGTCGACAGCCCGGAACTCGAACGCCTGGAGTGCGAATTGATCGTAGGCCGTGACAAAGACAATCAACGGAGACCGACTTCCGAGCTTGCGCGCCAGTTCGAACCCGTTCTGACCGCGCATCCCCACATCGAGGAACAACACATCGGGCCGGAGGGTACGGATACCCGAGTCGGCTGAAACGAGGTCAGCCGCTTCACCGATGATGGAGAGATCCGGATGACGATCCAACTGACTCCTCAACACGAGTCTGGCCAACCGTTCATCGTCGACCACGAAACACCGGATTGGCTGAACGGGATTCTCTACCTGGATCGGATGGGGTGGCCTGTCAGGCATCCTCCCGTCCTCGACGGATCGACCATCAAGCAGCAACTGGGCACTCATCGTCTCCTCCGCATATTTCACTCGAACCGAATAAATCGATATGATCTCTGGGGTTTGGGATGAAAACGCCCGAGTCCGGGACGAATCTGGAAGAACAGGTAAACCACTTTCGCCTACAACCCGCGCCCCTTCCAACAGCACCGTCGCCACAACCCCGCCCCGAGTGGGATTATGCCACGGAGAATCCCTGCCTGCGACAAGTTACGAGGGTATCCCTTGCCTTGCAGGGAGCGGTGGCGGACGCTTTCGATCGTCCTCAACGATCCCTCACCCATGAAGTCATCTGCATTCTGGAGCCTGGTGGCCGCGGCGGCGTTGCCGCTCCTGCCCTCGGGCCTTGTGGCGCAGGCCCCGGCGACGGGCCCCATTCGCGGGCCGTTCTGGTCCGGCAC
>JACCDP010035714.1_pt1 | contig 22752 bp, 20 predicted proteins | sample 7445841 | NCBI WGS metagenome assembly JACCDP01 (sample SAMN15323441, study PRJNA562643) | freshwater metagenome | isolation source: river surface water | place: USA:Blue River Watershed | collected 2017-08-17
AAGATAGATATAACCAAGTATCTAAGCAAATATATAATAGGTTTTCTCCAAGCTCCGACCAGTTGGTTGTAGTTAAACCAAATACCAGCGGAGTATTTGGAAGTAAAAGCCGTGTCAAGAATGATAGTAGATTACTTCCTACAGTATCTTTTCTTAGAGATAGTCGTAGAGTAACTAAGTTCTTAACCTCGCCGGAAGGACTTTTATTCGCAGGAAAGCAACTATTATTACAAAGTGGAAATACCTTTGTTAATACGCAAGTGTGGGGAGGTCCATTAACAACCTTAATGCTACCTGGTACACACAAGGTTCGTCATTTAGACTTTAATCTAAATGCAACTGGTAAAGCTGGAATTGCAACACAATCCTACAATAAGCAAACTGTTGCGGGTAAGCTACAGATACCAACACTAAATTCCTTCTCTAATACTGCCGTAGGTAATACATCGGTTAGATCGTTATTACTAAGTCCCGTAACAAATATTTTCGCCGCATCGGGAATACAATCAATTACGTCAGCCGTTGCGGCTTCTTTAACTAAACCATTGTTGGTCATACGTCCGGAATATAAAATATACACTAAAAATGGTAGTTCTGCTTATAATCCATTTCTAAGACTCCCTCAATCAATAGAAACGCTGAACACCGACAAAGGTAAAACATTTACACCATCACGAACTATGGCTGCGTTCGATGTACGAGCAAGAGCATACGGACTTCCTCGTGCGAATGACAAAGAAAGATTTACCGATTGGTATTTTAAAACGCCTGGATATTCTGGAATTTTAAAAAATGAAACAGGTACATATGTAAGACCGGAAGTTCCTAGTTCTGAAGTAGATGTGTTGGGAAATAAAAAGGATAAAATCAATAACATACTGACACCGAAAATAGTAAATTACGATCCATTGAATGTAAGTGTTTCTGGGTCTACTGTAATAAATCAAGTTGGACGGTCTGTGCAGAGAAATATCAAGTATTTTACAACACTGTCTGACACAACAGCAGTAAAAGTAATCAACTATGATATTCTAAAAGGAGAAGATGGCGGAGGTAACACCAGTCTCGACATAATCAATTTCACGTTTGAAACTGATAAAGAAATGGTTAAATTTAGAGCGTTAATTTCTTCGTTGAAACAAAATGTAAAACCTGAGTTTAATGAACAACGTTACATCGGTAGAACTGAAAGATTTGTCACGTATGGTGGTGCTAGAAGAACCGCAACTTTACAGTTTAATGTTGTAGCATTTTCTAAAGATGAACTACACGCGGTATGGACTAAGATTAACTATTTAACGGGATTGGCATTTCCATTAGGTATTTCCAAGAGCGGATTTATGATACCTCCGTTGTTTAAGATATCGGTGGGTGGTATATATGATTCTCAACCATGCTATATTGAAAATTTGGATTTCGACTTTTTAGACGAGTCAATTACGTTCGATATAGACAACGAAGTATCACAAACAGTTAATGTTAATATGTCCATTGTATTACTTGAAAAGAGAAGTAGATTCTATAATAGTCCATTCTATGAAATCACACAGAGGCTACTAGACCAACCGTAATACCAAGAACGTATATTTCACCGGACTATGACAGGCGAGTAATAATATGAAACGCTATAAAAAAGAATTAACAGTAGACACCACAAAAAACATACCATATTTTGAAACACCTATTCTAACTGAAACGCCAGTTGAAGAAGTGCCGTTTTATTATACAACTCGCGGAAATCAACGACTAGATAATATCTCTAATATTTTCTATAAGACCCCTGGCAACTGGTGGGTTTTAGCAAAAGCAAATAATTTAGCTGATGGAACAGTGTCCGTCCCAGACGGAACAATATTACGTATTCCGAAGATATAAAACATATGCCGAACCCAACTGATTTATTTACTGGTTATCCTGGAATTATAAACATATTCAATCGCCGCAGTCGTAACTGCGGTGGATTGTGTGGTAATAGATCTAGACCAAACACCGACTTTCTAGTAATCCATCATTCCGGTGGTTCTACGCTTGAGGGATGCTTGGAGCAGTTGTCTGCCGATGGAAACAGTTATCATTTTATTATAGACAAAAATGCAAAAGTCTACCAATTAGTCCCCATTCAGAACGCCGCTGGACACGCTCTTGCGGCTAATAATTATTCTGTAGGTATATGCCTAATAGGTAATAATGATTCCGATGTTAAGCGCCGTAGAGCTCAGATTGACGCAGCGGTTGCATTAGGCAAAGCTGTATTACTCGCATATGGTCTTCCAAATAATGCGGTATATGGACACGGAGAAACTAAACAGGGAAAGGAAGCAGACGAAGGCCGAACAGTAACGCTTTTAATCCGTAACGGACAGACACCCCCTCCCTATACACTGCCTGGTCGGTCTGGCGGCGGAAATGGACATTCTGGCCCTCGGGGAGTAAATGCTAGAGCTGGTACAAATCCTAGAACACAGCCACGCGCTGATACTCCAACCGCAATCAGTCCGTACATTGCATCGTTGGAATCATTTCATCCAAACATTCAATACGAATTAACACGAAGAAGAAATGCGTCGGAAACGGCAAATACTTACATGCCATTTGTTCGATTAACTTCACTTGTTAACGTGTACAAAAAGAATTTGCGAGGTAGTGGGGACACAACGGCAATATCAAGACAGACCGGTCGTCCTATTGGTGATGAGTTTGGCGCATATTGTCCAACCTTGGGGATAGATGGACAACCAGAAATATCATTTGATGATATATACACTCCACAAGATGAAAACGGAAACGTCAGAAGTATAGTTGGATATGCAACCCAAGAAATAGATGTGACAGATGAATCGGGTACTTCTAAAAAAGATTATATAAGAGTACCGTTGGTTGTTGAAAAAAATGCAACAGAAACGGACCCTCCAAACATTCCTATTCCCGGTATCGTCGGAATGACCACCGAACGTTCCACTGCTGGTCCTATGGGTGTGAGAGGCGGATTATTTAGAGCAACTATTAACATTAGAGCATATTCCGTTGGTCAACTGAATACGCTACTCAAGTATTTCATACGACCAGCCACCAGAGTAATACTGGAGTTGGGAAGAACTTCGTCTAGTCATTACGAGCAAAATCTTACTATTGATAAGCCTATCGCTGGTCAAACACTGTTCAAAAAGTTCGATTGGAAACGTTCATTGACACAGATAAGTACTGAGGACGGGTTGGAGGAAATCATTACTGGAAAAATTGGTCAACGAGACTTCATACAAAAGTACATCTATAATAACTTTGGTGATTATGAAATCTTCATCGGATATGTAGTTAACTTTAAAATCAAGTACACTAAAGAAAATGTGTATGAAATAGAGCTACTCGTACACTCAGTTCAACAGTTTGAAATCACAACAAAGAACACCGGAGTCCAATCATCTTCTCCAGAATCAGCAGTACCAAACCCATGTAATACGGTTGAAATATCCGATTACTTCAACGCTAATGCGTATTGGAGAAGTAATTCTTTTAGTAACCTACTAAAAAAATCTATTGATGAAGGTGACAATCGGGTTATTTCTTTACAAGACCAGGGAGCTACTCCAGGTTCTGGTACTATAAAATCGCCTGGACATTTAGTTACTTGGGAATACTTCGTCAATGTAATATTGAATGACAGAGAGTATGGAATACTAAGTTTGTTCCAACAGACCGAAAACAATCCCGCATTAGACTTATTGCGGTCTTCATTGTTAAAGCCAATAAAATCATCTGATGGTGAAGCAACCGATTTAAATGCAAACGAAGTACCGTGGAATCCATCATTGCGGTCCACTGACCCAAACACGATGATTATCTATAACAAATCTGCACAAACTACTTCACGAATTACAAATGCAACTGCACAGTCTCTTGTTGCTAAATTCGTAGCCTATGGTCAGGTATCGCAAGAAGAAAGAGAAAAAGTTTTAGCAAATATTTTGTTACCAACAGTCGCAGATAAAATTGAATCAGCCGACTCACCGGTTGGTAGTTTTGACCCGGTTTCTCCAGGAGCATCGGTATCAAGTTTAACTAAGGGTGTTTGGATAAATACCAATGCTATAATAGATGCATTTTCAAGTACCGACACGGTGTCAATGGCTATAACAAGACTATTGAACTCTATGAACGCTGCGGTACAAGGATACTGGAACTTACAACCATTGTCCAGTGAAGAAATGTCTGGTATGTATGTAATTGATGCTGGAATGTCCAAACCAGTAGATTTGGAAGTGGTTCCAGACGACGATGATACATTGATTACAAGTAATATTGACAATCTTGAACAGCAACTTGGAATATTTCTGAAGCCGGGAACGTCCGGTTCATTCGCGCGTCCTCAATACTTGTATGCGTTCAATAGAAAAACACAAACACTACAAAGTTATACTGACGAGAATGGAACACCAATAGCAATAGAAGGAGACATCGGTGGAGAATTATTGGACATAAACATTGATTCTAGTCTTCCACAAGTCGTTGCTGTTCAAGCTATAGCTGGTGTTGGTGGTGTCGGTGACAATGGCACATTTTCTGCAATCAACATTGACGAACTTAAAGCCCTTACATTATATCCAGGAACGTATGTACGGCCAATAGGAGGTACCGTAGGAATTTGTAAGGATGATTCTAATACGTTTGAAAATAGATTAGAGGGTATTAGTGCTCCAAATCTTGAACCTGCTATTGCTAAAGAAATATTTGACTCATTCCAAAATCCAAGAGCCACCGAACAGGTTTTTGAACAAGATATAAATACTTACGTTAAATCACAAGGAGCCTTAGCATTTAAAGCGTGGGCAGAACAAAATACAAATGCAACCGATGAACAAAAGACAGAACGTCAACGACTTATAGACCAAGATATTGAAAACATACGTGCCGCGGTAAGTAGTCAGCAAGAAAGCAGAAATAAAGGATTTCTTGGATTAGTACGTGAGTACGGTGGGGTATTTGGTATGGCTGTGGATTTGGTGGAATATGATATTACCAAGCTCGCACAAAAGCTGCAAGTAAATAAAGAAGAGTTTGAAGTACATCCTTTCAATAGTTCTAATTTGACAAAAACTATAGTAGACTTAACTTTGCCTGGTGTTGGTGGTATACAACTCTGGCAGTCATTTATGATTGCCCGAGTACCGAATATTATAAAACGTGGATTTTATGTAGTAACAAAAATCTCACATGAATTTGCTATAGACAAGGGATGGGTCACAAAACTACAAGGACGATTCAGATTCAAACCAGACACAACCACTCGTACAGCTGGTGCAGTACGTAGAACGGAATCGGGAACACCTGCAACGCCAGCAACACCAGCTGCAACAGCACCAAGAACACCAGCTGCAACGGCATCAGCCGCATCAGCTCCAGCTGCTGCACCAGCAGCACCAGCACAACCTACAAATGATTTAACTACGTTATCTGATGATGTTCTTGGATCTCGTTGGGAAGCACTGAAATCATCAATAAAGAAACCATTTCTTCCTGGTATAGCCGCACGTGAACGTTGGGAAAGTCGTGTAGCAAGTGGAGAGATAAATCGTTTACGAAATGAATTTAATCAAATTCAAGCTGAAATAGATAGAAGAGTTGCTGTGTATAGAGGTAGAAATCAAGTAATTCCTAGAGTACTTCGAGGAAAAGAATCTTAATATGCAAACACCAATAGACACTCGACCACGGATTACTAATACGGCAATATCGAATCAATATGTGACAAGATATTTCGTGCAGTCTGTATCCAACAAGAAAATATATGAAGTAGACCAAGTTCAATATAATGTGTTCAAAACTAATCCATATTATATTGCAATACAAATGCCTTGGATTATTGCTGGTGATGCAAATACGAAGACACTTGGCAGTCAATTGATATTAGGTGCTATTGATAAAAACATCAATATAGTCAAGTATTATAATGAAACAATGCGAGGATTGTCTAGAAAATTAACGAATCCACTAGAATACTTTGTGGGTAACTTTAATGAACAACCTTCACCAGTTACTACTGTAGGAGCTACACCACCAACAATAGAGGCCGTAGAAGCAGCAGAAGAAGTACCAGTAGCACCAGTAATTACCATATCTCCTGCTTCAATGTCATTTAGCTACATTATTGGTCAGTCTGTACCACAATCACAAAGTCTATCGGTCACTTCAAATGTAGCTGTATCTGGTTTGTCCGTAGTTACCGGAAGTTCGTGGTTGTCCGGATCATTAAGTTCTACTACGACACCCGCAACAATCAATATTACTCCGGTCGTTACTGGATTGTATTCTGGAAGTTATACATCAACGGTCACTGTATCTGGAACCGGTGTATCGTCAGTTTCATCCAGCGTAACATTAAGTGTAGCATATAGTAGTTCTGTTCTCTTCGCATACGAACCTGGTATGTCACTAAGTCCAGCAACATTTACCAGAGCAACTTCCGCTTCTTACAATGAGTTAGTATCATGAGCACAATACGAGTCGCCATAACTGGAAGTAACGTAGTACGTGACAATCACTGGGAAATCCCTTCTGGGAGTTTAACACACGTGCGTACGTTGTTGATTGAAGCGGGGCCACGTAATAATCGTGCAACGACACAAAGTATAAATTTTGCAAACTGGACACTAACAAATGTGACCAGAACGGCAAGTTACGCAGAAGCACCAGACGGCACAATGACCGCAACATATATCAGAGAAACTTCCGCAAATAGTAGTCATTTGATTAGTATTGCTGGGTCGGTTAGTACAAACATACTAGGTGGGATGAGTATTTACGTAAAGCCAGCAGGTAGAGATAGAATCAGTGTGGTGTTCAATGGTAACGCAGGTGCATATGCATATTCGGATATTACATTGTCTGGATTGGGTACGATAAACACTACCGCCACCGCTGGCACTGCTGCGATGCCATCAGTACGAATAGTACCGTATTCTGGGTCGTGGTACAGAATTGATATCGTGGCCAGAGCCGCATCATTCGGTAACCCAGAATTCCAGTTTCAATTGTTAAGTGGAAGTGGAGCGGGGTCATACACAGGTGATACCACCAGAGGTATATATGTTTGGGGATATAATGATGGCGAATGGAATCGTGGAAGCGAAATAAATGGTATCGCACCGACGATGTTCATTCGTGGACAAGGAACGGATACTGGTAGTAGAGCACGTGATGCCATAACTTGGACCGCACCCGCACCACAAGCGATGACGGTGTATGTGCGTGGCGTATTACAAGGAACAACTATTCACGCATTAGCAGATTTGACCCTATACAAGATACTAAAACTGGGTACTGGCACAACAACGGGAACAACTACGGCTGGATTATACACTAACGGAACAACGTTTACTAGCTATTACAAAACGGTAGTATCTACAGTTACACCATCCGTGACAGTTAAGCCAGGTTCTGCGGTGGAATTGTCTATGCGCTTGTATGCTACGGGGTCCGGATATGGAACACAGTTGAGTTATGCATTGGACGGTGGGTCGGTATCTGTTGGTGCATCTAGTTCCATTTCTGCCGGAGCATTGGCTGCAACCTGGCAAAACGGGAATACACTAGTATTGTGTGACTCTGATACAAGTTCCCAATACGCAATGTCATTCGCATACAGAAATATCCTAATAGCAACTGGTAGTAAAACTCTGGAAGAAATGAGAACACTAGCTGGTATTTAACACAGACTTGACAAATCCAATACGATATACTATATTCAAGATATAATATATTATTGAGGAACCAATGGTTATTACTACGGAAACAGAACTAGAACACCTTGTCAACCGCCTTCGGAATGAGACTGCATATGTCTATCCCGTGGCGGTTGACGCATTCCTGCATAATATAGAAAACAAAGTCTCATCACTCCACTTTTTGTTTGATGATAGTACGTCCTATACGGTATCTGTGAATCATCCAGACGCTCCGACCTTCAAGATAGATTTGACTGCAGGGGCACATAAGCTGGTCACCTTACATAAAAAGGAACTAGTACATTTGACCAATGCAGATAACGTTATAGACCTTGCATCGCTACTGCACCTAAACGGGGACGTGATTCCATTGTATCGTGAATACTATACGATGATGATTCACCAGATTAAGAACCAGTTCAAGTTCAAGAATCTCCATTATAGTATTCCGTTGACTTCGTGGATAGAAACCGCAGAAGCGTTTCTACAACACTGTAAGCATATGTACGAACGGTGCCAATTCACGGAACAGACATCTGCGTTTGAATTCATCAATAACGTCACGATTCCGACATTGACACAAATAGAACAGTCTGGATTGTATACAACAGATAACAAGCTGGTGTATTCAGATTATAACATCTATACGTCCACAGGTCGTCCAAGTAATGCGTTCGGTGGTATCAACTTTGCCGCTTTGAATAAGAATGACGGTACCCGTGAGAAGTTTGTGAGTCGGTTTGGGGAAGGTGGAACTCTGGTTCAATTTGATTATGAAGGATTCCATCTACGTCTTGCAGCAAAACTGGTTGGGTACCAACTCCCAGAATCCTCAGTTCACACGTTCCTTGCACAACAATATTATGGAACCGACGAGATTACCGAAGAAATGTACGAGGAATCCAAGGCCAGAACCTTCGGATTGATGTATGGGTATAGTGACGATACTGGGGGTGTAGAGTTCTTTCAACGATTGAAGGAGTATTCGTCCAACCTGTGGGAGAAATACCGCCAGAATGGATTTGTATTGTCAGGAACGGGTCGTAAAGTGATGGTCGCTGACCCCAATCAATCCAAGGTGTTCAACTATCTGATGCAATTGACGGAAACAGAAGAAGCGATTTCACGGGTTCACAATGTCTGTGAATTCCTCAAATTGGATGAAACCAAAGTCATATTGTATACGTATGATGCTATACTATTGGATGTTCCTGCGTCCGAACTCCATTTTATGGAAAACGTAAGTAATATGCTGAGTGCGGGTGGATATCCCGTTCGTCAATATCGTGGTCACAACTATAATGAATTAAATCTATATAAAATATAGTGTTATTGAAGTTAATTTGATACTTATAAGGAGTGTTATACTAACAGTCTTACGAGTATCATATGAACGAAACTCAGTTACTATGCACGTTTATTTCAGCGGACAAGCTGGAAGAGAACGTAGAACTTATAAAAAACTCATACACTTTGGCATTCAATAATATCTACGTATTGGAAAACGTGGACGATGCGAATCAATTGATTTTGACATACAACATTATTGTAGGGTCATTGAAGTCACAATATGCACCACCAGCTTCTACGATTTCAGTTCATCGTAAAAAGCAAACGAATACTATTTATACTATAAATGCATTAAACGCATTGATTGCAAGTAAGAATGGTGGGAAGGTTGACAAGTCCTATAAGATTGTTTGGGACGAATTGAGAAATTCTATTCTTGTCACTGCTCACGGCCAATTAAAAATCGTAAAAACCAAAATAAAAGAAATCTTAAACTTTTAGTAAGTAGGACTTGACAAACTAAACAAACCGTAGTATACTTCTTCCTACTTGGGGTATACTACAATAAACACCCTTAAACACTTTTAAACAAAAAGGAGAAGTACAATGGCATTAGACATCAACGCATTAAAGAGTAAGCTCAACAGTTTCAAGCGTTCCGGCGGCGACCGCGACACATCAATCTGGAAGCCAAAGGAAGGAAAGACAGTCATCCGTATTGTCCCACGAAAGGAAGATACTTCGAACCCCTTTATCGAACTATACTTCCACTATCTCGGTAACAAGACCCATCTATCGCCTCTCTCATATGGTAATCGTGATCCGATTGCGGAGTTTGCTGATGCCTTGAAGTCCGACCAGTCGCGTGACCCGAAGGAGCGTTATGCTGAGGCAAAGCCGTTCATGCCGAAGCTCCGTACCTATATCCCTGTCATCGTTCGTGGTGAAGAGGATAAGGGTGTTCGCTTCTACTCATTCGGACAGACCGTACAGAAGGAACTCATTTCCTATATGTTGGACGCTGACTACGGTGATATTACTGACCCTAAGAGTGGTCGTGATATCGTAGTCGAGTACATCCCGAAGGAGAAGAGTGATACTAACTTTGCCAAGACTTCAATCAAGGTAAAGCCGTCACAGACTCCTCTCTCCACCGATTCTGAATTGGTGCAGAAGTGGTTGACCGAACAGCCAGATATCAAGGAGCTCTACAGCGAGCCAACCTATAACGAATTGAAGGTCATACTTGAACGGTATCTCGATCCTGATAATTCAGTTATCACACCAGCCCGTGAGGCTCAGACCCCCGTTGCGGAAACCGTAAAGGCCGCAACTCCGAAGGAGAACGTCAAGAACGCTGTTGATGCGTTTGACGAGCTGTTCAACGACTAACTAACCAAAAACACGCTGTGGTACTAGGTAGCCTCAAAACTACCTAGTCCCTGCGTGTTTTGTTACATATAAGGAATCATATGGCAAAAGAAACAAAATCAAAGAAGCCAGTACCATCCGCTGACCGCGATGAATTGGCACAAGTTATCGCAGATAGCTTGAATAAGTTGTACAAGGATGGACAAGTGGCATACTTCCTTGATGGTGAGGAAGAAACTCCTACGGATTTGACTGATTTCATTTCCACGGGAAATACAATGTTAGATATCGCAATCAGTAATCGTCCCCACGGTGGTATTGCTGCTGGTCGTATTACTGAATTGACTGGATTGGAAGCATCGGGTAAGTCACTTGTCGGTGCATCATTGATTGCAACCACACAGAAGCGTGGTGGTGTTGCGGTATTGATTGATACCGAAAATGCAGTGAACGATGAATTCTTCTCCGCAGTTGGTGTGGATATGAAGAAGCTCGTCTATGTTCAACACGATACCGTTGAGGATATCTTCGACTCTATTGTGAACATTATCGAAAAGGTACGTGCTTCTGCAAAGAAGGATAAGCTGGTCACTATCGTCGTTGACTCAGTTGCTGCCGCTTCTACAAAAACGGAAATGTCAGCAAACTTTGATAAGGCTGGATATGCAACAGCAAAGTCCATCATCATCAGTGCGGCAATGCGAAAGATTACCAACCTTCTTGGTCGTGAGAAGATTGCATTAGTCTTCACCAACCAACTCCGTCAGAAGATGAACGCTCCTGCGTTCTCCGACCCATACACCACTTCTGGTGGTAAGGCAATTGGATTCCACGCTTCGACTCGTATCCGTTTGTCACAAGTTGGTAAGTTAAAGGATTCTAATGGCAATATCATTGGTATTACTACCAAGGCGGTCATCACCAAGAATCGTTTGGGTCCGCCATATCGTGAAGCTGAATTCAACATTTACTTCAATCGTGGTATTGATGATTACAGCAGTTGGTTAGATGTATTGTAGGAGAACGGCATCATTAAGCAATCTGGTGCGTGGTATTCCTATGAGGACGAAAAGTTCCAAGGTAAGGAATTCCCAGCGTTTCTCGAAGCTGACCAAGAACGTAAGGTTGCATTATACGATAAGATTTGCGAAGCACTCATTATGAAGTATGAGAAGGACTTCGACCCGACTTCAGTTAACAAGGAATCCGCAGAGGATGAGGACGAAGTTTCACCATCTAAAAAGCAACTATTAAATGACTGATTTATTGAAGGTGTTGTAGCCTATATTTTGGGGAATTTAGTTATATTTATTTATGTGAGGATTGTTCACGGCTTTCTTCACATAAAACAAATTTACCCCTATGAGTAGGCTCCATGCACCGTGAATGCGTGGATGACCGAAAGTAGGGGTTTGTTTTTTGGAGTAGTATATGGCATATGTGTATGGACATTATAAAGCAGATACGGGAGACTTGTTTTATATTGGTAAAGGAACAGGCGACCGAGCATGGAGTAATCGCAAACGTAATAAACATTGGCGACATACAGTCAATAAACACGGATATGTGGTTAAAATACTAGAAGATAATCTGACAGAAGAACTTGCATATGTAAAGGAAAAACAATTAATAGAAGAAGTTGGGTTAGAAAACTTAACTAATATGACTGATGGTGGTAGGGGAGGTACTTCTGGTCGTGAATGTTCGCAAGAAACTAGAGATAAAATAAGTAAAGCTAAGAGGGGAAAGAAACGACCAAAAGAAATTTCTGAATTATTAAGTAGAGTACATAAAGGAAAAACTATTTCACTTGAAATGAGGAAACGTTTAAGTGAGATAAATAAAGGAAAAGAACCGTGGAATAAGGGAAAGCCGGCATGGAATAAAGGTATTCCTATGTCCGAAGAATCTAAGAAGAAGTTAAGCGAATCACGAAAGGCATTATTTAAAAGGATTAAAAATGAATGATTTAAAGAAAGTATTTGATAACATAAAATTTGAAAATGATTCGGACAAAACACATTATAATTCCCGTGTCCTTATTGTTGACGCATTGAATACGTTTATGCGGAGTTACGCCGCTATTCCCACACTAGATGATGACGGTAATCATATTGGGGGAATGGCTGGATTTATGAAATCTTTGGGGTTTGCTATTCGTAGTTTCAAACCTACCAGAGTTGTACTCGTCTTTGATGGTAAGGGTGGGTCACAACGTAGACGGAAGATTTACAAGGACTATAAGGCGAATCGGAAACCACCGACACGCCTGAATCGGTCGTATGATATGACCACCGATGAACAAGAACGGGAGAATATGAAGTGGCAGTTGGTGTCACTTGTAGAAATGGTGGAATGTCTGCCAGTATCCATTCTTGCTCTTGACCATATTGAAGCAGACGATACGATTGCTTATTTCTCGGAGCTGGTCACAAAGAATGGGGGTACAAGTATCATCTATTCAACTGACAAGGATTTCTTACAGATGGTAAGTGATAGTGTCAAACTATACAATCCTGTCAAGAAGAAAACATTTGATGTAGATATTGTACTGGAAACATACGGCGTACATCCATCTAACTTCGTATTCTACAGGTCACTACTTGGAGACAAGAGTGATAACATTGATGGAATCAGAGGAGCTGGAGAAAAGACAGTACTCAAATACATTCCAGAGTTAGCTGATGGAAATGTGGAAGTCAATTTAGACTTAGTTGAACAGAAATATGCTGATATTAAAAAGAAGCCAAAGTTGGTAGAAAACATTTTGGATAATACCAGTATAGTAAATAGAAATTTGACTCTTATGAATTTGCACGATGTAGATATCAACATTGATGCAAAGATGAAAATATTACATAAATACGAAGAAGGCTGTCCTGCACTTCGTAAAGTAGACTTGACAAAGCTGATGGTTCGTAGTAAGATTATTAGTAGTATTCCGAATTACGATGAATGGATTACTTTTACTTTCACTCCTTTGGCGAGATATCATGGTAGACCATAAGAATTACGATAAGAATGTAGACACGTTGGCAAAGTTCGGACCTAGTTTCCAAGCGAAAGCTGTGGCAGCTATGTTGAATTCACCCGACTTCCTTGCTCAATCCTATGACGTAATCAACCCAAACTTCTTTGAGTTGGATGCGAATCGTTGGATTGTGCAGACCACCTTAGATTATTTCGATGATTACAAGACGTTACCAACGTTGGAAGTATTCAAGGTTGAAATGAATAAGGAAGTCAAGGATGATACGCTACGTACTAGTATCGTGGAATCGCTTCGTGGTATCTTCCAGAAGATGAAGGACAATGATTTGGACTATGTTCAGGATAGTTTCTTGGACTTTGCGAAGAATCAAACGTTGAAGTCTGCTATCATTCGTTCTGTTGACCTGCTTCAGATTGGTCAGTATGGTGAAATCAAGGTCTTGGTTGATAGTGCTCTTCGGAGTGGTCAACCCAAGACCGTTGGTCACGATTGGAAGAAGGATTTTGAGAAGCGATTGACGAAGGATGCACGTAATACCATTCCGACTGGTTGGGATGCACTGGATGCACTTATTGGTGGTGGATTGGCCGGTGGTGAGTTGGGTGTCGTGATTGCTCCGTCTGGTGTCGGTAAGAGTTGGGCATTGGCAACGATTGGAGCAAATGCGTTAAAGCAAGGAAAGAAGGTCGTTCATTATACGCTAGAATTGAACGAGAACTACGTTGGGTTGCGGTACGATACTATTTATACTGGTATTGAGCCGGGGAAGATTCCGGAACATCCTGATATGATTAAGGACTTGGTGGAAACGATTAAGGGTGAAATTATCATTAAGTATTATCCCGCTCGTACTATTACCTCCCATACGATTCAAGCCCACGTTCAGCAGATGGCATCGTTGGGATTCAAGCCCGACCTTATTATTGTGGACTATGCTGACTTGATGAGTGCTGTAGCTCGTACAGATGCACGTTATCAAGAGTTGGGTGCAGTCTATGAAGAACTTCGTGGATTGGCTGGCGAATTGCAGGTTCCGATTTGGACGGCTTCACAGACGCAGAGAAGTGCGTTACAAGATGAAGTCATTCAGGCGGACAAGATTGCAGAGTCTTATAGTAAGATTATGACGGCTGACTTGGTACTCTCAATCTCACGTAAGCTAGAAGATAAGGTCCATAAGACGGGACGTGCCCATATCATTAAGAACCGATTTGGTGCCGACGGTCAGACTTTCCCGATGATTATTGACGCAAGCGTAGGAAAGATAGAGATTTACGACGAATCCTCCGCAAAGGGGATTATGTTGAAGAAGCAGATGGAAAATGGTGAAACGGTTACAAAACAGAATCTTGCAAAGAAGTTGCTAGAGATGGATTTGGATTAAAAAATATCGTTGGGTAATCACCGTATTTTTCACGTAACACCGTAGTATTTATTGAACCCCAACCCCTAACGATTTGGAGCAAGAAGTTATGCAGTTAGAATCTAAGATTTTGTCGGAAATTACGACATTTATGAAGTATGCGAAGTACCTTCCGAAGAAGCAACGCCGTGAAACGTGGAAGGAACTCGTAGATAGAAATAAGGCTATGCACTTGGAAAAGTTTCCCAAGTTAGCAGAACAAATTGAAGCGGCATATGAATTTGTATATGATAAGAAGGTTCTCCCGTCCATGCGTTCACTCCAATTCGCGGGAAAGCCAATTCAAATCAATAACGCACGTCTATACAATTGCTGTTTCCTTCCAATCAATCACACAGATGCGTTTAGTGAAGTAATGTTCTTGTTACTTTCTGGAACGGGTGTAGGCTATTCCGTACAGAAGAATCACATTGAACAACTTCCGCCTGTGAATAAGCCAACCAAGTCCCGCCGTTATCTCGTCGGTGATAGTATTGAAGGTTGGGCAGATGCGGTTAAGGTATTGATTGAATCCTATATGAAGGGAAAGTCACTTCCAGAATATGACTTCTCAGATATTCGTGCAAAGGGTGCATTACTATTGACTTCTGGTGGAAAGGCACCCGGTCCAGAACCATTGAAGGATTGCTTACACAATATCCAAAAGATTCTTGACCGTAAGCAGAATGGTGAATTCCTATCCACGATTGAAGTTCACGATATCCTTTGCTTCATTGCTGATGCAGTTCTTTCTGGTGGCATTCGTCGTTCCGCAATGATTTCATTGTTCGATTTAGATGACGATGATATGTTGACCTGTAAGTTCGGTAACTGGTGGGAAACCAACCCACAACGTGGTCGTGCAAACAACAGTGCGGTCATCGTTCGCCACAAGATTGAAAAGGAAGTATTCTTAGAACTCTGGAAGAAGATTGAAATGAGTGGTTCTGGTGAACCAGGCTTCTTCTTCACCAATGACCCAAATTGGGGATTGAATCCTTGTGCAGAAATTTCACTTCGTCCATTCCAATTCTGTAATCTCACCACTATTAATGCTGGTGACATCAAGGACCAAGATGATTTCAACGCACGTGCGAAGGCAGCAGCATTCATCGGAACGTTGCAAGCATCATATACCAACTTCCACTACTTGAGAGATATATGGAAGAAAACAACAGAAAAGGAAGCACTCATCGGAGTCTCAATGACTGGAATAGCTTCTGGGACAGTGTTAGAACTCAATATGAAGGAAGCGGCCAATGTAGTGAAGGAGGAAAATGCGCGTGTGGCGGAACTTATCGGGACAAACAAGGCAGCACGTACTACTACTGTCAAACCCGAAGGCACCTCGTCATTAGTCCTCGGAACCTCTTCGGGAATTCACGCATGGCATAATGATTTCTACGTTCGTCGTATCCGCGTTGGAAAGAACGAAAGTATCTACCAATACTTGATTGACAATCATCCAGAAATCGTAGAAGACGAGTTCTTCAAACCAAAGCAGCAAGCAGTTATCTCTGTTCCACAAAAGGCACCAAAGGGTGCAATTACTCGTCAAGAAAGTGCATTAGACTTACTTGCTCGTACCAGTAAGGTATGGAAGGAATGGGTAAAGGCTGGTCATCGTAAGGGTGAGAACAAGAATAACGTATCTGTGACTGTTACTATCAAGCCAAACGAATGGTTTGGTGTAGGTGAATGGATGTGGGATAATCGTGAGAACTTTACCGCATTAAGTGTTCTACCACACAGTGACCACAGTTACATGCAAGCTCCGTTTGAAGATATCACCGAAGACGAATACAAGGAAATGGTCAGTCACCTTCACAAGATTGATTTGACAAAGGTAGTAGAAACAGAAGATGCTACCGACCTCGCAGGTGAAGTCGCATGTGGTGGTGGAGGTTGTGAGATTCAATGATTGAAAAGATTACACTAGAAGAATTTGAACAGAAGTTGGCATCCAAGGAACCATTTGTCGTAGACTTTTGGGCTCCTTGGTGCCCAACCTGCATCGAAATGTTACCGACCGTTGAAGAAGTTGCTGGTGAATCCAATATCCCATTTTACAAAGTAGATATTGATGAGCAAACTGATATGAAGGACCGAAACAGGATTAAAGCAATTCCGATGTTGATGTTCTTCAAAGACGGCCGGACGCGTGAATTCCTATATGGAAAGAACGACAAGACCAAAGTGGAGCAGAAGTTAAATAGAATAATGTGAGGTTACTATGATTATTGAGTTAACACCAGAAACATATCTTGACAGTGTGTATCGTGAAGGACCGCTTCACGTAGTCATGCATTATGGTGAAACATGCGGACCATGTAAAATAACGTTACCACATTATGAAATAGTAGAAGCTCACTTTTTAGAACATAAAGTTACTAATGTAAAATTCTATAGATTTCATCAATGGAACCAATCATACAAGCAATTCATAGAAGATAATAATCTAAGAACAAGTGGTGTACCAACGTTTAGATATTATTATATGGGTGAAGTAGTCAATGAACTAACGCGTTCATACACCGATCCAAACGAATTGAAAAAGAGTATAACAGACACCATTACTGCAATACAAACAACAATTGGAGAGTTTGATTTATATGCGAGTTAAGAAAGTAGATACACGTGCGAAGTTACCGCAAAAGGCACATGCTGGGGATTTGGGTTATGACTTGTTTACTGTAGACGGACCCGCTGTATATCCTGGGCAAACGGTAGTAGTGAAGACGGGAATCGCAATTCAGTTCCCAGAAGGATATGGTGGATTCATCAAGGACCGCTCGTCAGTTGCTACCAAGCGTGGACTACAGACGGTCGCTGGAGTTATTGACAACGGATATGTTGGTGAGATTTGTGTTGCGTTATATAATGGGACCGATTCACTCACCCATATTATGCCGGGGGAAAAGATTGCACAGTTAGTACTGATACCAACCGTGAACTTTGCAGTAGAAGAAGTAGACGAGTTGGTACAGCAAGACAAACGTGGAACTGGTGGGTTTGGTTCTACTGGAGCGTGATACTTATAGGTAACCCTCAACGGAGTTAACCTATGACCGTTTATGTCGCGTAAACGTAAGAAGGAAAAGAAGGTAGAGAAGAAGAATGGAATAGAGACAAAGGTAGAGAAAATTCTACAGTCTCTTGCTATACCATACGAACCCCAAGCAGTAATTGATAAATACACGGTAGATTTTTTAGTAGACAAGAAGTATATTGTTGAGTGTTATGGTGACTATTGGCACTGTAATCCTCATCAGTATACTTCTTCGTATTTTAATCGGGGTAAGAAGAAAACTGCCGAAGAAATCTGGCATCGTGATATGGAACGAAAGGCACAGTTTGAAAAAATGGGTTATAAGTTCCTATGCTTGTGGGAGAATGAAATCAATAACAATCCTAAAATAATACGTTCTAAGATAAAAAACAATATTAAGGTGGATTGACAAACTGATATCTGTGGTATATATTCCATAGATAACGGAGGTTATTTATGTATCAGAACATTTATATTGAACGTGGCGATGGATTTGGGAATGACACCGTGCATCTGTGGGATGATGCATTGGGGTATAAGACCCTTCCATACAAGAATTTTGATTATGCGTATAAGCCCGACAGAAGCGGGCAGTATGTGAGTATGACGGGTGTTAGGTTGGCAAAAGTCAAGCGATACAAGCGTGATGACCCGTCCCTTTTTGAGAGCGACCTTCCCCAAGAGACTCGCGTTCTCACCGATTTGTATTTAAACGAGGACAACCCATCACAAGGGCACAAGGTAATGTTTTTTGACATCGAGGTGTCAATGGAAAATGGTGTGCCTACTATTGAGAATCCCAACAACGAAATTACGTCTATTGCGGTCTATGACTCCATCGTACAGCAATATACTGTATTGGTGTTGGACAAGTCTGGCATTCATCCAAGTTATGAAAAGGATAATGTGAATGTTGTGATGTATACTTCGGAATTAGATTTGTTGTATGGGTTCTTGGATTTGTATGAACAGATTGGACCGACGATTATCACTGGATGGAATAGTGATTATTTCGACGTGCCGTATCTGTACAATCGCATCAAGCAGCAGTGTGGACCGAATACGGCTGGTCGGTTGAGTCCGATTGGTAAGTTGAAGTATTCCAAGTTCCGTAGTAAGTATCAGATTGCTGGTGTGTCCGCCCTAGATTATCTTGACCTCTATAAGAAGTTCACCTATACACAGCAACCCAACTATCGGTTAGATACGATTGGTCGGTTAGAAGTGAATATGGGAAAGGTTGCCTATGATGGGTCGTTGGACGAATTGTTCCGTAATGACTTGGCTACCTTCATTGAATACAATCTCCAAGACGTGCGTATCATCGTGGAAATGGACAAGAAGCTCAAGCTGATTGAATTGGTTCGCGGCATCTGTCATTTGGGTCACGTACCATACGAAGATTATGGATTCAGTTCAAAGTTCTTGGAAGGAACGATTGTAACTTACCTTCACAGAAAGGGTATCATCGTAACCAACAAGCCAGCGAATGGTCGTGAATTGATGAACGAACGAGAGAATAATGACGAGGAAGGATTCGCTGGTGCGTTCGTGAAGGAACCTGTGCCGGGATTGTATGAGTGGGTATATTCTCTCGACTTACAATCGCTGTATCCGTCCATCATTATGAGTCTGAATATCAGTCCAGAAACCAAGATTGGGTTCGTCACTAACTGGAATGTGGACAAACATGCGAATGAACAGATGCAGGAATATCTCGTCCGTGGTACGACAGATGAGGAAGTCGTTCGGTTGTCCCGTGAAGCATTCACAAAGTATATGAAGATGGAAAGTCTGATGATTAGTTCCAACGGCGTTCTATACAATGGTAAGTCGGTTGGGATTATTCCAGAAGTACTTGACCAGTGGTTTAAGGAACGTGTGGAATATAAGAACTTGATGAAGAAGTATAAGAATGAGGGAAACACAGAATTGGCGGAGTTCTATGACCGACGCCAGCACATTCAGAAGATTTTCTTGAATTCGTTGTATGGTGTTCTTGGACTTCCCATCTTCCGATTTTTTGACATTGATAATGCTCTTGCCGTCACCGCATCTGGTCAAGATGTGATTAAGAAGTCTGCGGCATTTGCAAATCAACTCTATCAGAACAAGTTAAATAACCAAGAAGATTATTGTACATATATTGATACCGATTCGTTGTACTTCTCAGCAATGCCTTTGATGCCGGAGAATGGTGGAAAGGAGTTTACCATCAAACTCGCTCGGGTAATGGAGAAGAAGTTGAATGACTATTACAATATAATGGCTGAGGAATTGTTCTTCTGTACCAGTCATCGGTTGTATATCAAGGGTGAATCTGTTGCAGAAACCGCTGTTTGGATTGCCAAGAAGCGATATGCGATGAACGTGGTCTATGATTTGGAATCGAACCTTGATGTAGCGAACAAGATGAAGGTAAAGGGATTAGATGTCGTTCGGTCATCCTTCCCACCCGCGTTCCGTGACTTTATGAATGGAATGATGAAGGACATCTTGAAGAAGGCTACAAAGGAAGATATTGACCAGAAGATATTGGGGTTCCGTGATTCGATGGATAGTATGTCATATTTGGAAGTTGCCCGAAATACTTCGGTAAAGAATATCTCTGAGTATGATTTACGAACGGGGAAGCTGAACGATTTTCGTAAGGGAACTCCAGCCCACGTAAAGGCGGCTATCACCTATAATTCATTGTTGAAGCACTTCAAGATTGAAAACAAGTATGAAAAGATTTCAGATGGAGAAAAGGTGAAGTGGTTGTATCTGAAGCAGAATCCGTGGAATCTGGAAGCGGTCGCTATTAAGGGATATGGTGACCCACAAGAAATCGTTGAGATAGTAAATACTTATATTGACTATAATGCATTATTCGAGAACGAATTGCAGAAGAAATTAGAGGATTTTTATTCGGCACTAAAGTGGGGAAACATCCCCACGGAAGTCAATCAGAACGCTTCGGATTGGTTTAGTTTTTGATATGTATATAAACACCCCAAATGAGGTGCGTATGAAAGATTTACTCACGATTGTAATTCCGTGTAAAAATGAAGAAAACTATATTGTCCCTTTACTGGAAGATTTACTACAACAGCACGATATTGGAGATGTCCGTATCCTTATCGCAGATGCCGATAGTACCGATGCTACTGTCCCTCTTATAAAAACATATGAAGGTGAATTGAATATTGAAGTTATCAAAGGTGGAAGTGTATCTGTTGGACGAAACAACGGTGCCAAATTAGTTACAACACCATATATTTTGTTTTTGGATGCTGATGTTCGATTCTTCCATCCACGGGCAATTAGTGATACCTTATATCAGATGCGAACATTCAATCTGGATTTGATGACACTAAATATAAAAAACTATGGAACAGAACTTCGCGCATCGTTTTTCTTCGGGGCATTCAATATTATCAATAAGATTATGACCAAGAAAACTCCGTTTGCTATCGGAGCATTCTTTCTCACCAGACGGGACGCATTTGAATACTTTGGTGGATTTCCAAACAAGTATGAGACATCAGAAGATTATATATTGAGTAGAGAATATCATGCTAAATATTTTCAAATCGGTGACCACTACTTCGGTCAAGATGAACGCCGATTCAAGAAGTTAGGATACTTGGGGATGTTATGGTATATGACCGTCAACTTCTTCAACAGAAATAATCTCAAACACTTTGAAAAAGCCAAAGTAAATTACTGGAACTAATATGAAACACCACAAGGCAATTATCATTTCCGATGTCCATTTAGGAACTGAAGCGAGTAAGGCAGCAGAGTTGTTGGAATTCTTAAATGAAAATCACACCGATATCCTTATTATTAACGGAGACTTTGTTGACGGGTGGGCGTTGGCAAAAGGATATAAGTGGAGAGCAAAACACACGAAGGTCATCTCAAAGATACTGGACATATCCAGAAAGGTACCCGTGGTGTGGATTCGTGGGAATCACGATGAGTTTTTACACGAATTCATGCATATGCATTTGGGAAAGTTGCAGGTTGAGGAAAACTATATTTTAGATTTAGGTGAAGGTAAGAAATATTTCATCTTTCATGGAGATATCCTTGATGTATTCGTAGCCAAGTGGAAATGGATTGCACAGATTGGAGCGAGTGGATACGAGCTCGCACTTCGTATTAATACTTTATACAATAAATGGAGAAAGTGGAGAAAACTTCCGTACTACTCTATTTCCAAAGATATTAAGAATGGAGTGAAGGCAGCAGTCAACTATATCACCGACTTTGAAGTAAGTGCCACCAAACTCGCCCGTCAGAATAATTGTACGGGGGTTATCTGTGGTCACATTCATAAACCAGAAAATAGGCAAATTGCAGGAGTTCATTATGTTAACTCTGGGGATTGGGTAGAGAATTTAACAGCAGTTATTATTGACCACGATAATAACATTATAATAAAAGACTTTCACAAATAATATCTTATAATAGAAACACTTGACAAATTAGGGGATGTGTGGTATATTCCATACATCCCTTAATCTTTGGAGAAATGTGTGCGTTCAAGGTTACTTCCGATGGTTCTAATATCAATAGCAGTTTTCTTCGTGGTCTTTGTAGCCGTAACGTTGGCTAACAACGAAACCGACAATCCACGTACCTACATCGTAACGTGTGCTGGTGGAATGTCCAAGAGTGATGGTAGTCCACAGGTTGACACCATCGCTACACTGTACTGGTTGAGAATTGACCGAACTACATACCGTATTGATAATAACTACTATCCTACTGCACTCTGTTCCGTGAGGACTATTCTATGAAGAACGTAAAGACGAGCGATTGGCTCATTTCTGAAAATAAGGCTGGTGGTGCAAAGTATTGGCGTCTGCACATTACCCGTGATGGTGATGAGTACTACACCCATGCGGAATGGTATCAGATTTCTAAGACTGGTCGTGAG
>JACCDP010702354.1_pt1 | contig 22751 bp, 21 predicted proteins | sample 7445841 | NCBI WGS metagenome assembly JACCDP01 (sample SAMN15323441, study PRJNA562643) | freshwater metagenome | isolation source: river surface water | place: USA:Blue River Watershed | collected 2017-08-17
GCTGCAGCGTCGTTGCGGGTGCGATGGAGGTCAGCGATCAAGCGCTCACGCACCTGCGGCCATTCGTGCAGGCACACCAGCGCATTGCCGATCAGGTTGGTGGTGGTCTCGTGGCCTGCATTGAGGATGAACACGCAGTTTTGCAGCAGCTCCGCTTCGCTGAGCTGCTCGCCCGCGCTGCCTGCCGCGCCGCGCTCGCCCTGGATCAGCCGCGTCAGCACGTCGTGCTCGGGGTCGCCCGGGTGCTGGCGGCGATCGGCCACCAGCTCGCGCAGGTAGGCGGTGAACTCGCTCACGCTGCGGTTGCCCAGCGCCTCCTGCTCGGGCGTGAGGCGCGGCTCCAGCGCGCCGAGGATGGCCAGTGACCAGGCGCGCAGCGGGCCGCGGTCGGCGTGCGGCACGCCCAGCAGGTTGCCGATGATTTCCACCGGGATGGCCGACGCAAAGTCTTCGATCAGGTCACCGTGGCCGCGTGCTTCGATGTCGTCCAGAAGGCGGTCGACCAGCGTGATGAGACCGGCCTCCATGCCGGCGATGGCGCGGCGCGTGAGTGCGCCCATGATCAGCTTGCGCACCCGGGTGTGCAGCGGCGGGTCGTTGAACACCAGGCTGGTGGTGTGGTGCTGGTACAGCGGCGCGGGCTGCTCGCTGCTGCCGAAGGGCGCGTGGTTGTACTTGGGGCCGAACTCGGGCTTCTTGTCGGAGCAAAAGCGCTGCGCGTCGCGGTACACCTCCACCAGATCGGCATGGCGCGTCAGCAACCACGAGCCGTCGGGCATGCGGCGCACCGGCTCATGCTCGCGCAGCGCGGCGTACACCGGGTAGGGGTTGTCGTAGAAGTCGCGCGGCAGCTCGCGCAGGTCGAGGCCGCGCGCGATCTGCGCGGCGCGCTCGGGTGCCATCGGCGGGGTGATGTGAAAGCCGGTCATCCGTGCGATTCGCTGCGCAAGAAGTCGCGCAGCACGGCCAGCGTGGCGTCGGGCGCCTCGTTCATCTGGTGATGGCCCACCGGTACGCTGGCCACCTGCACCCGCAGCCCGGCACCGCGCGCCTTGGCGATCAGGCCCTGCGCTGCCTTGGGCGGCGTCATCTGGTCGGCATCGCCCGAGAGGAACAGCACCGGTGCGGTCACCTGCGTGATGGCCGCTTCGCCGTTGGCATAGCCGTTGCAGGCAGCAAAGCCGATGTGGAATACGTTCTCGTGCGGGTTGCTGCGCAGCACCCGGCGGTTGAGCGCGTGGCTGGCGCCCCAGACCCAGGTGCCCGGGCCCAGTGCCGAAGGCGGCGGCGCAAGCGTGCTGCGCGAGAACACATTGATCATGTGGATCGCTTTCTCGGGCTCGTTGAGCGACGCTTCCAGCAGCGCAGGCGACACCTTCATCGGGAACGCGGTGCCCACCAGCACGAGGTGCGTCACGCGGTCCTTCAGCCGGGCTGCGGCCTCCAGCGCAATCAGCGACCCCCAGCTGTGGCCCGTCAGCGCCGCCTTCTGCACGCCCGCTGCGTCCAGCAGCGCAGCGACGAAATCGGCTGCTGCCTCCACCGTGCGCGGCGCCGGGCCTTCGCTGCGGCAGTGGCCGGGCAGGTCCACCGCCAGCACATTGAAGCCGTGGTGCGCGAGGTAGCGCGTCTGCAGGATCCACACGCTGTGGTCGTTCAGTGCGCCGTGGATGAACACGACGGTGGGCTTGGCCGCATCGAAGGGCTTGCCGCCGGTGTAGCAGTAGGTGCGCCGGCCTTGGACGTCGAGGTACATGCTCAGGCCCCCGCTTTCTCGGCCGCCTTGAAGGCGCGCTTGAGGTCGTCGATCAGGTCGTCCGGGTCTTCCAGGCCGATGGACAGGCGGATCGTGCCCTGGGTGATGCCCGCACCCGCCAGTGCCTCGTCGCTCATGCGGAAGTGTGTGGTGCTCGCCGGGTGGATCACCAGCGAGCGGCAGTCGCCCACGTTGGCCAGGTGGCTGAAGATCTTGAGCGCGTCGACAAAGGCCTTGCCTTGCTCGCGCGAGCCCTTCATGTCGAAGCTGAACACCGAGCCGGCACCCCGCGGCAGGAGTTTTTGCGCCAGCGCGTGGCTCGGGTGCGACTCCAGCAGCGGATGGCCCACGCGCGACACCATCGGGTGGCTGGCAAGGAACTGCACCAGCCGCTCGGTGTTGGAGGTGTGACGCGCCATGCGCAGCGGCAGCGTCTCGATGCCCTGCAAGATCAGCCACGCGGTGTGCGGGCTCATGCAGGCACCGAAGTCACGCAGGCCCTCGCGGCGCGCCCGCAGCAAGAACGCGCCCACGGTGGACTCTTCGGTGAACACCATGTTGTGAAAGCCCTCATAGGGCGCGGTGAGTTCGGCAAAGCGGCCCTTCGTCGCCGGGCCTTCCCAGTCGAAGCTGCCGCCATCGACCACGATGCCACCCACCACCGTGCCGTGGCCGCTCAGGAACTTGGTGGCCGAGTGGTAGACCAGATCTGCGCCATGCACAAGCGGCTTCATCAGCCAGGGCGAGGTGAGGGTGCTGTCCACCAGCAGGGGCACGCCGGAGTCGTACGCGATCTGCGCCACGGTGGGGATGTCCAGCACGTCCATGCCCGGGTTGCCCACCGTCTCGCCAAAGAACAGCTTGGTGTTCGGCCGCACCGCGGCGCGCCAGCCGTCGATGTCGCCTGGCTTGACGAAGGTGGTGTCGATGCCGAAACGGCGCAGGGTGTAGTGCAGCAGGTTCTGCGAGCCGCCGTACAGCGCGGTGGAGGCGACGATGTGCGAGCCCGCGCCCATGAGGGTTGCCACGGCGAGGTGCAGCGCGGCCTGGCCGCTGGACGTTGCAATCGCGCCAATGCCGTCTTCCAGCGCAGACACCCGCTGCTCCAGCACCGCATTGGTGGGGTTGCTGATGCGGCTGTAGACATGGCCCGCACGCTCCAGGTTGAACAGCGATGCCGCATGCTCGCTGGACTCGAAGACGAACGAGGTGCTCAGGTGGATGGGCACCGCGCGCGCGCCGGTGGCCGGGTCGGGGGCGGCGCCGGCGTGCAGGGCCAGCGTGTCGAAGCCGGGGTCGGAATAGCCTGCCAAGGGGAGTCTCCTCAACGCGGACGGTGCCGCCATGCTTGCGCCGCGGCGCGATGTGGTGCGATCATAGTGGCGCAGCAGGCCGCATCGGGCGCCGCAGCGTCAGCAGAGGACCACCATGAAAGTCAGCGACATCCTTCGCGTCAAGGGCGGAACGCTCTACACCATCACCCCGGAAGATTCGCTGGCCGACGCCACGAAACTGATGGCCGAAAAGGACATCGGTTCGCTGGTGGTGATGGCCCATGGCCTGGTGGTCGGCATCCTGACGTTCCGCGAGGTGATCCAGGCGGTGGTGAAGAACGGCGGCAAGGTCGACGGCGTGTCGGTCTACCGCGCGATGGATGCCGGCCCGCTGACCTGCACCATGGAGACCGAACTCGACGAGGTGCGCCGCATGATGCTGAACCGCCATGCGCGCTACATGCCGGTCATCGACAAGCGCATGCTGATGGGCGTGATCAGCTTCTATGACGTCGCCAAGTCGGTGGTGGACGCGCAGAACTTCGAGAACCAGATGCTCAAGGCCTACATCCGCGACTGGCCGGCCGAAGACAGCAACACGCCCGCCGCATCGCCGGGCTGAACTCGCCGCGCCTGCTTGCAGGGCAGGCCGCGAGGGGCTGAGATAATCGCTGCATGAGCGGCAATACCTTCGGCACCCTGTTCGCGGTCACCAATTTCGGCGAATCGCACGGCCCCGCGATCGGCTGCGTGATCGACGGCTGCCCGCCCGGCATGGAATTGTCCGAGGCCGACATCCAGCCCGAACTCGACCGCCGCCGCCCCGGCACCAGCCGGCATGTGACCCAGCGCAACGAGCCGGATGCGGTTGAAATCCTGTCGGGCGTGTACGAGGGCAAGACCACCGGCACGCCGATCTGCCTGCTGATCCGCAACACCGACCAGCGCAGCAAGGACTACGGCGACATCGCCCAGACCTTCCGCCCCGGCCATGCCGACTACACCTACCTGCAGAAGTACGGCCTGCGCGACCCGCGCGGCGGCGGCCGCTCGTCCGCACGCCTGACCGCGCCGATGGTGGCGGCCGGCGCCGTGGCCCGCAAGTGGCTGCATCAGCAGCACGGCACCACCTTTCACGGCTGCATGACGCAGATCGGCGACCAGACCATCGGCTTTGAGGACTGGGCCCATGTGCCCGCCAATCCTTTCTTTGCGCCGGTGGCCGACGTGTCGCACCTCGAGGCCTACATGGACGCGCTGCGCAAGGCCGGGGACTCATGCGGTGCGCGCATCCGCGTGGTGGCCAAGGGCATGCCGGTGGGGCTGGGCGCGCCGCTGTTCGACAAGCTCGATGCCGACATTGCCTACGCGATGATGGGCATCAATGCGGTCAAGGGAGTGGAGATCGGCGCAGGCTTTGCCAGCGTGGCGCAGCGCGGCAGCAACCACGGCGACTCGCTCAGCCCGCAAGGCTTTCGCAGTAATAACGCAGGCGGCGTGCTGGGCGGCATCAGCACCGGGCAAGACCTGGAAGTGCAGATCGCGATCAAGCCCACCAGCTCGATCATCACGCCGCGCGAGACCATCAACCTGCGCGGCGAATCCACCGAAGTGATCACCAAGGGCCGGCACGACCCCTGTGTGGGCATCCGCGCCACGCCGATCGCCGAGGCGATGCTGGCGCTCGTGGTGATGGACCACGCGCTGCGCCACCGCGCGCAGAACGCCGACGTGGTGAGCCCGCTGGCGGCGATCCCCGGGTCGGCCGCAGCGCCTTCGCACAAGGGATGACCGCGCTCAGCGCGGCAGCGCGCCGGCGCCAGCTGGTTCCCTTTGCCGCGCTGTCGGCAAGCTACTTCGCGCATATCGGCTTCTTCAATCCCTACCTGCCGCTGTGGCTCAAGGACCTGGGCTTTCCGATTGCGGTGATCTCGGTGCTGGCCTCGGTGCAGTCGTTCACCCGCGTGTTTGCGCCGTACGCCTGGGGCGCGCTGAGCGACCACACCGGCCACCGGGTGCGGCTGCTGCGCATCAGTGCGGCCCTGGCGCTGGTGATGTCGCTCGGCCTGTGGGTTACGGGCGGGCCGCTGTGGATCGGCGTGGTGCTGCTGGCGCTTTTCATCTGCACCAGCTCGATGATGTCGCTGACCGAAGCGGCGATGGCGCATCTGGTGGCGGGCGACTGGGGCCGCTATGGCCGGGTGCGGCTGTGGGGCTCGGCGGGTTTTCTGGTGACGGTGTTTGCCGCCGGCGCCTGGTTCGAGGCCTTCGGCATGCAGCATTTTCCGGCGTGGACGCTGCTCACGCTGACCGGCGTGCTGCTGTGCACCTGGTGGCTGCCCGATGTGCGCGACCGCACGCACCACGACGACGATGCCAAGCCTTCGGTGTGGCCGGTGCTCCAGCGCCCGGCGGTGCGCTGGTTCTTTGCCTCGCTGCTGTGCCATGTGATGTCGCACTTTGCGATCTACGGCTTCCTGTCGCTGTACCTCGACGCACTGGGCTACAGCAAGACGGTGATCGGTGCGTTGTGGGCCGTGTCGGTGGTGGTGGAGATTGCGTGGTTCTTCGTGCAGGGCCGCTGGATCGGGCAGCTGGCGATGACGCAGTGGCTGCTGCTCGGCGGTGTGGCCACCGTGCTGCGCATGGCGCTGACCGCGGGCCTTGGCCACTGGACGCTGGCCATCCTGGGCGCGCAGCTCTTGCATGCGCTGACCTTTGCTTCGCACCACACGGCCTGCATCGCGCTGGTGAGCGAGCTCTTTCCGGGACGCTTGCGTGCGCGCGGCCAGGCGCTGTTCACCGTGGTGGGCTATGGCTGCAGCGGCGTGGTGGGCGTGCTGGCCGGCGGCTGGGTGGCCAGCCACTGGGGCTTCGAGGCGCTGTTCTGGTGTGCCACCGTGCTGGCGCTGGCCGGCACCCTGTGCGCCTGGCGCATGCGGCACGCCGCGGGCGCGCTCACGCCTCGGGCGGAGACGAGCGGAACGGGTTGAAGCCGGTGATCATCGCGCTGGCCGCGAGGATCAGCAGGCAGCCCGGCACCATGCCTGGCGTGACCGGCTCGCCGAGGAACAGGGCGCCCCAGGTCACGCCGAACAGCGGAATCATGAACGCGGCCGAGGTGGACGCGGTGGCCGTGATCTCGCGCATCAGCCGCATGCTGACCCAGTACATCAGCCCCGAGGTGATGCAGCCCAGCACCAGCACCGCCGCCACCGCGCCCCAGGTGGGTTGCATCACCGGGGTGGATGCGGCCAGCGGCACCGCCAGCATCGCGCTGGCCGCCACATGGATGGCTGCCGAGGCGGGCAGGGGCTGGTGCTTGAGCGTTGCGCGCTTCATGAAGATCGCGCCCACGCCGTAGGCCGCCGAGGCCACCATGCAGGCCAGTGCCGCCAGCACCACCGCGGTGGTCACTTCGACCGGGCCCAACTGCACCAGCAGCGCCACGCCGACAAAGCCCATCAGGCAACCCGCCAGCTTGGTCAGGGTCAGCCGCTCCTCGCGCAGGGCGGCGGCCACCAGCACACCGAACAGCGGCGAGGTCGAGTTGAGCACCGCCGCATAGCCGGCAGGCAGCGTGAGCGACGCATAGCTGAACAGCACGAAGGGCGGCACCACCGTCAGCAGGCTGATGGCCGCCAGCCCCGGCCAGGCCGAACGCTCGGGCCAGGCGTGGCGCAGCAGTCGCATCAGCACCGCCAGCACCATGGCGGCCAGCAGGCAGCGCAAACCCGCCAGCCCCAGCGGCGTGAGGGCGGGCACCGAGATGCGGATCAGCGGGAAGGATGCGCCCCACAGGGCCGACAGGCCGACCAGTTGGGCGAAGTGGCGTGCTTGCATGCGCCCGCTATTGTGACCGGTTGTGTCCGATGTGTAACGCCATCGCCCCTTCCGGGTGCATCGACGGCCGCCGATTCGGGCCGGCCCTTATGTACTTTTCAGTACATTTGTACTATCTTTCGCTCCGTTCCTGCTTGTACGTCAAATGAACTGAACAGACCATGAGCGATTTGCTGATGCAAGGCGGCACCGGCCGCGAACCGATGCAGGCGTCGTACGCGGGCGACGCCAACCCGATCGGCCTCGACGGCGTGGAGTTCGTCGAATACGCCACGCCACGGCCGCAGGCGCTGGGCCAGGTGCTCGAATCGATGGGCTTTCGGCCGGTGGCGCGCCACCGCTCGCGCGAGGTCACGCTGTACCGCCAGGGTGCACTCAACGTGGTGGTCAATGCCCATCCGGCCGACCTGCCCGGCGCGCTGCATGGCGAGCAGGCACCGGTGTTGTCGGCGATTGCGCTGCGCGTGCGCGATGCGCGCGCCGCCTTTGCGCTGGTGCGCGAGCGCGGCGCGTGGGAGGTGCCCGCCCATGCCGAGGTGATGGAGCTCAACATCCCCGCGATCCACGGCCCGGGTTCAAGCCGCATCTACTTCGTGGACCGCTACAAGGAGTTCTCGATCTACGACGTGGACTTCGTGCCCATTCCGTCGGTCGACCCGCATCCGCCGGCGGTCGCCGGCCTGCACTTCTTTGGCATCGTGCAGTACATCGGCCCGGGCCGCAGCGCCGACTGGATCGAGTTCTATCGCGAGCTGTTTGGCCTGGCGCTGATCCCTGACGAGCAGCGCTTCGGCATCATGCCCAAGGGGCACCTGATGCGCGCACCGGCGCTGGAGGCCGGCAACGGCTTCATGCTGCAGCTGGTGGAGCCCGACCCGGATGTGCTGGACACCGACGAGCGGCTGCAGCGCATCGGCCTGGGTGTGCCCGACGTGGCGCTGGCGGTGCAGGCGCTGCGCCGTCTGGGCATGGAGTTCGTCGAGACGCCGCAGGCGCACACCGAGTCGCGTGGCGCGATCACCCGCACCTACCTGGGCTCGGTGATGTTCGAGCTGGTGCACAGCGCGGGGCGGCCATGAACATCGCGAACTTCGGCATGGACACCATCACCCTGGCCGGGCCGCTGGAGGCCAAGCTTTCGGCGATGCGGCAGGCCGGCTTTTCGCAGGTGATGCTCAAGGCCAACGACCTGGTGGGCCACCCCGGCGGGCTGGACGCCGCGGTGCAGGCGGTGCGCGGCAGCGGCCTGCGCGGCACCGGCTTTCAGGTGCTGCGCGACTTCGAGGGCCTGTCGGGGCACCTGCACGACTACAAGGTCGACATCGCCAAGGCGATGCTGCAGATGTGCCAGGCGCTGGGCTGCAAGGTGCTGCTGGCCTGCTCGTCGACCTCGGCGCATGCCTCGCAGGAGCGGGATGCGATCGCGCGCGACCTGCGCAAGCTGGCGATGCTGGCGCTGCCGCTGGGCATCCGCATCGCGTACGAGGGCCTGTCGTGGGGCCGCACCATCAACGAGTTCACCACCGCCTGGGACGCGGTGAGCCAGGCCGACTGCCCGAACCTGGGCATCGGCATCGACTCGTACCACATCCTCGCGGCCAAGACGCCACTGGATGCGCTGGAGGACATCGACCCCGGGAAGATCTTTCTGGTGCAGCTGTCGGACTTCATGTGGCAGGAGACGCGCAGCTTTGAGGAGCGCATGGCCACCGCGCGCACCTTCCGCGTGTTCCCGGGCGAGGGCGTGCACAGCGAGGAGATCGCGCAGCTGGTGCTGCGGCTCGACCGGCTGGGCTACGCAGGTGACTACAGCTTTGAAGTGTTCAACGACGACTATCTGAACCTGCCGCTGCCGGTGGTGTGCGAGCGCGCACGCCGCAGCGCCGTGTGGCTGGCCGAGGGCGTGCTGCGCCGCTCGGTGCCGCTGCCCGGCGAGATGAAGCTGCGCAGCGCCCACCGATAATCCAGCCCATGAAGACCGCACTCATCCTCAACGGACCCAACCTCAACCTGCTGGGCACGCGCGAGCCGGCCATCTACGGCAGCGCCACGCTGGCCGATGTGGAGGCGCTGTGCGCCAAGGCCTGCGCCGCGCACGGCTTCAAGGCCGATTGCCGCCAGAGCAACCACGAGGGCCAGCTGGTGGACTGGATCCACGAAGCCGGGCGCCTGCATGCCGCCGGGCAGCTGGCGGGCGTGGTGCTCAACGCGGGCGCCTACACCCACACCAGCATCGCGCTGCACGACGCGATCAAGGGCACCGGCATCACCTGCATCGAGCTGCACATCAGCAATGTGCATGCGCGCGAGGCCTTCCGCCACCACAGCTACCTGTCGCCGGCCTGCAAGGCGGTGATGTGCGGCTTTGGGGTGCAGGGCTACGCGCTGGCGATTGCCGGCCTGGCGCAGGCCTGAGGCGCATCGTGGCCGGCCGGCGCGCGAGCGCGCGTACCAACGACCCCGAGCGCACCCGCGCCGACATCATCGAAGTCGCCACGCGCGAGTTCGCCGAGAAGGGCCTGGCCGGCGCCCGCATCGACGACATCGCCGCGGCCATGCGCACCAGCAAGCGCATGATCTATTACTACTTCGGCAGCAAGGAGCAGCTGTATGTGGCGGTGCTCGAAGAAGCCTACCGCCGCATCCGCAGCATCGAGTCCGACCTGCACCTGCAGGACCTGGCGCCCGAGGCGGCGCTGCGCACGCTGGTGGCCTTCACCGTGGACTACCAGCGCGCCAACCCGGACTTCATCCGCCTGGTGATGACCGAGAACATCCACCGCGGCGTCTTTCTGGAGGGCAGCCGCACCATCCAGGAGCTCAACATACCGGCGATCACGGCGGTCAAGGAGATCTACGAGCGCGGGGTGAAGGAGGGCGTGTTCCGCAAGGGCATCGACCCGGTGGACCTGCACATGTCCATCAGCGCGCTGTCGGTCTTCAACGTGGCCAACCGCCACACCTTTGCGCTGATCTTCAAGCGCGACCTCGACGCCCCGGCGGCAGTGGCGGCGCGGCGCGAAAGCATCGTCGAGATGGTGCTGCGCTTCGTGCGCAAGTAACCAGATGGTGGCCTCTGTCTTGACTTATGCGGGTTTTCCCGAGTTTGTAAAAACTAACTAGTTCGTACATAATTTGAGCGTCATGAAACGGATCGATCGCCTGATGGACCAGTACTGCCGCCTGCTGGGCGCGGCCATGGTGGCCTGCCTGGCGCTGATGGTGGTGCTGGTGTTCGGCAACGTGGTCATGCGCTACGGCTTCAACTCGGGGCTGACGGTTTCCGAAGAACTTGCACGCTGGCTGTTCGTCTGGATGACCTTCATGGGCGCCATCATTGCGCTGCGCGAACGCGGCCACCTGGGTACCGACTTCCTGGTGGGGCGGCTGTCGCCTGCGGGCAAGAAGGTGTGCCTGGTGGTGGCGCACCTGGTGATGCTGGCGATGTGCGTGCTGCTGCTGCGCGGCGCGTGGGTACAGGCGGTCATCAACGCCGGCTCCACCAGCGCGGTGATGGAGGTGCCGGTGGCGTGGCTGTACGCCAGCGGCGTGGTGTTCGCCGTCTCGGGGGTGTTGCTGCTGCTGCACAACCTGTGGCGCCTGGTCAGCGGCCAGCTCGACGAGTCAGAGCTGGTGGGCATCCGCGAGTCGGAAGAGCAACCGCACTGAGGCGCGACGCCGCTGCCGCCATGACCATCCTCGTCTTCCTCGGATCGCTGCTGGGCGCCATGGCGCTGGGCGTGCCCATCGCGTTCTCGCTGCTGGCGTGCGGCGTGGCGCTGATGTGGCACCTCAACATGTTCGATGCGCAGATCCTGGCGCAAAACGTGATCGAGGGGGCCAACAGCTTCCCGTTGCTGGCCGTGCCGTTCTTCATGCTGGCCGGCGAGGTCATGAATGTCGGCGGCCTGTCGCGTCGCATCGTCAACTTCGCGATGGCGCTCGTCGGCCATGTGCGCGGCGGCCTGGGCTATGTGGCCATCGTCGCCGCGGTGATGATGGCTGCGCTGTCGGGTTCGGCGGTGGCCGACGCGGCCGCGCTGTCGGCGCTGCTGCTGCCCATGATGGTGGCAGCCGGCCACGACAAAGGGCGCTCGGCGGGCCTGCTGTCGGCGGCCAGCATCATCGCGCCGGTCATCCCGCCGAGCATCGGCTTCGTGATCTTCGGCGTGGCGGCCAACGTGTCGATTTCCAAGCTGTTCCTGGCCGGCATCGTGCCTGGCGTGCTGCTGGGCGTGGCGCTGTGGGTCACCTGGTGGTGGCTGGTGCGCAAGGAGCAGGTCGCCACACCGCCGCGCAAGAGCGCGGCCGAAGTGCTGGCCGCACTGAAAGACGCCACCTTTGCGCTGGGCCTGCCGGTCATCGTGATCGCCGGCCTGAAGTTCGGCGTGTTCACGCCCACGGAGGCGGCTGTGGTGGCTGCCGTCTACGCGCTGCTGATCTCCGTGTTTGTGTACCGCGAGCTCAAGCTGTCGCAGCTGTACGGCGTGTTCCTGTCGGCGGCCAAGACCACCGCCGTGATCATGTTCCTGGTGGCAGCGGCCATGGTGTCGGCCTGGCTGATCACCGTGGCGCAGCTGCCCGACCAGATCGTCAGCCTGCTGCAGCCGCTGCTGGACAGCCCGCGGCTGCTGATGCTCGCCATCATGGTGCTGGTGATCCTGGTGGGCACCGCCATGGACATGACGCCCACCATCCTGATCCTCACCCCGGTGCTCATGCCCATCGTCAAGGCTGCAGGCATCGACCCGGTGTACTTCGGCGTGCTGTTCATCATGAACAACGCGATCGGCCTGATCACGCCCCCGGTGGGCACCGTGCTCAACACCGTGGCCGGCGTCGGCAAGGTCAGCATGGACCAGGTCACGCGTGGCGTGTGGCCATTCATGATCGCGCAGTTCGCCCTGATGTTCCTGATGGTGGCGTTCCCGCAGATCGTGATCTGGCCGGCGCGCTGGCTGGCAGGCTGAGTCGCGCTGGCGGACGATGTTTTTCCGGTAGCGCCGATGGGTACGACGGCGCTGCCCCCTGACAAGTACCCGTAGACCCCAAGGAGACTTCGATGAAACGTGTGATGCTCAAGACCCTCGTCGCCGCGATGGCGCTGGCTGCCTTCGGTGCTGCCCAGGCGCAGGACAAGACGATCAAGTTCGCGACCCAGAACCCCAAGGGCCATCCGCTGGTGATGGGCATGGAGAAGTTCAAGGACATCGTCGAGGCCAAGTCGGGCGGCAAGCTCAAGGTCAACCTGTTCCCCGGCGGCACGCTGGGCAGCGACCAGGCCAACATCTCCGCGCTGCAGGGCGGCACGCTCGAGATGGTCACGATGAACTCGGGCATCCTGGCCAGCCAGGTCAAGGACTTTGCGGTGTTCGACTTCCCGTTCATGTTCGCCAACACCCGCGAGGCGGACGCCATCCTCGACGGCGCCTTCGGCAAGAAGATGCACGCCAAGCTCGACGAGAAGGGCCTGGTCGGCCTGACCTACTGGGAGCTCGGCTTTCGCAACATCACCAATAGCAAGCGGCCCCTCAACAAGGTCGAAGACATCGCCGGCCTGAAGCTGCGCGTGATTCCCAACCCGATCAACGTGGACTGGGTCAAGGCGCTGGACGCCAACCCGACGCCGCTGCCGTTCCCCGAGGTGTACGCCGCGCTGGAGCAAAAGGCGATTGACGGCCAGGAGAACCCGGTCACCGTGATCAACGCCAACAAGTTCTTCGAAGTGCAGAAGTTCGCGGCCATCACCAACCACCAGTACAACCCGCAGTCGGTGATGATCAGCAAGAAGTTCTGGGACACGCTGTCGGCTGCCGAAAAGGCGATCGTGCAGGACGCCGCGGTTGAGGCCGGCAAGTACCAGCGCGAGCAGGCGCGCGGCCAGGTCGCCGCTGCCCTGGACAACATGAAGAAGAACGGCATGCAGGTCACCGAGTTCCCGGCGGCCGAGGTGATCAAGTTCGCACAGAAGATGCAGCCGGTCATCAGCAAGCACGCCGCCACGGTGGGTGAGGCCACGGTGAACGAGCTGCTGGCCGAGCTGGCCCGCGTGCGTCGCTGACCGACCGCCTGGCCACTGCAACGCGCCTCCTCCGTGCATCGCCTCTGCTGCTGACTCGCCGACCATGAACGCCCCCGAGCGCCTGCCCGTTCTGCCTGTTTCGCCTGCTGTGCCAACCCCCTCTGCCTTGCCCGGCACCGGGGCCATGGCAGGGGCGGGGACAGTGCCGCGCAAGCTGCTCGTCGGGCTGATCGGCTCGGGCATCCAGCGCTCGCTCACGCCGGCAATGCCTGAGGAAGAGGCGCGCCACCACGGCCTGAAGCTGCACTACCAGCTGATCGATCTGGATGTGACAGGCCGCACCGTGCAGGCGCTGCCGGGCCTGATCGAGGCGGCGCGCGTCATGGGCTTTGCCGGCCTGAACATCACCTACCCGTGCAAGCAGGCGGTGATCCCGCTGCTCGATGAGCTGTCGGACGAGGCGCGTGCCATGGGCGCGGTCAACACCGTGGTGTTTCGCGATGGCCGCGCCATCGGCCACAACACCGACGGCTGGGGCTGGGCCTGGGGCTTCAAGCGCACGCTGCCCGAGGCGCGCCTGGGCCGCGTGGTGCTGCTGGGTGCGGGAGGCGCCGGCTCGGCCATTGCCCATGCTGCGCTGCGCCTGGGCGTACAGGCGCTGGTGGTGGTGGACAGCGACGCTGCGCGTGCCACGCAACTCGCGCAGGACCTGTCGGCGCATTACCCGGCCGCGCGCATCAGCGACAGCACCGATGTGGCGCAGGCGCTGGCTGGCGCCAACGGCCTGATCCACGCCACGCCCACCGGCATGGACAAGCTGCCGGGGCTGCCGCTGGATGCGGCACTGCTGCGCCGCGACCTGTGGGTGTCCGAGATCGTCTACTTCCCGCTCGACACCGCGCTGCTGAAGGCCGCACGCGCTGCAGGCTGTGCCACCGTCGATGGCGGCACCATGGCGGCCGGCCAGGCGATCGGAGCCTTTGAGCTCTTCACCGGGCGTGAGCCCGACGCCGCACGCATCGACGCGCATCTGCGCCGCATGCTGGCCGAGCGGCAAGGCTGAACGCCAGCGCTGCGGGTCTGCGTCTGGGGCCTGGCACGCTTGCCGGGCGGCTATCCTTGGGGCGTCGCCCTCGGGTACCCATCGGCCTTGCACAGGCCCGCCCCATGACTGCCTCTCTCAAGATCGATTTCGTTTCCGATGTCTCGTGCCCGTGGTGCGCCGTGGGCCTGTCCTCGCTGGAGCGCGCACTGGAACGCCTGCAGGGCGACGTGCAGGCAGAGCTGCACTTTCAGCCCTTTGAGCTCAACCCGCAGATGCCCGCAGGTGGTCAGGACATCGGTGAGCATCTGACGCAGAAGTACGGCTCCACGCCCGAGCAGCAGGCGCAGATCCGCGAGCGCATCCGCGAACGCGGGGCCGAGGTCGGCTTCACCTTCCGCAAGGAAGGTCGTGGCCGCATCTACAACACCTTTGATGCGCACCGCCTGCTGCACTGGGCCGAGGGCGAGGCGTCGGATGCAGCCCCCAACCCGCAGCATGCACTGAAGAAAGCGCTGCTTGAGGCCTACTTCACCCACGGGCAGGCGCCCGAATCGCATGAGGTGCTGCTCGGCTGCGTGGAGCGCGCCGGACTCAACCGCGATCGGGCAGCGCACATTCTTTCCGGCGACGAATTCACCGCCGAGGTGCGCGAACGCCAGCGTTTTTATCTCGACGCGGGCATCCATTCGGTGCCTGCCGTCATCATCAACGACCGCCACCTGATCTCGGGCGGCCAGCCGGTGGAGGTGTTCGAGCAGGCGCTGCGCCAGATAGCCGCCAGCACTGCGGCCGGCACCGCAGACTGAGCCACGCGCCATGTCGGCCAGCGAAGACACCCGGCACAGCACGCCCGCGGCCACGCCCGCCGCCATGCCCTCCGCCATGCCCGCCGAGGCCCTGCGCTTGCTGGCCGGGTCTCGCGAAGTGCACACGCCCTGCGGTGAGGGCGAGATGGTGTGGCGCATCTGGGGCGATGCAGCGGACGAACCGCTGGTGCTGCTGCACGGCGGCAGCGGCAGCTGGATGCACTGGATTCGCAACATCGAGGCGCTGGTGGCGCACGGGCGCTGCCTGTATGTGCCCGATCTGCCGGGCTTCGGAGACTCGGCCGCGCCAGAGGGCGGCCAGGACGCCGATGTCTCGGTGGCCCCCTTCGCCCAAGGCTTGCAGCAGCTGTTCGGCCCGCAGGCGGTGGACATCGCGGGTTTCTCTTTCGGCTCGCAGGTGGGGGGCTTTCTCGCTGCCGATGCGCCACAGCGAGTGCGCCGGCTCGTCATCATCGGTGCGCCAGGGCTGGGCCTGGGGACAGGGCTGCGGCGTGCCCTGCGTGGCTGGCGCCACCTGCCCACGCTGGAGGCGCAGCGCGAGGCACACAGCCACAACCTGGGCGTGATCATGCTGCACGACCCGATGTCGATTGATGATCTCGCCCTGGATGTGCAGGCCGCCAACGTGCCGCGCGACCGCATGCAGCGGCGCAAGCTCGCCGCCACGCCTGCGCTGCTGCAGTCACTGCGCCGTTGCAGCGTGCCATTTCATGCGATCTATGGCGAGCACGACGCGCTGTACCCCGACACGCCCTGGAGCGAAGTCGAGTCCACCCTGCGCAGCGCGCCTGCCTTTGCGGGCTTGGCGCTGGTGCCACAAGCCGGCCACTGGGTGCAATACGAACGCGCGCGAGAGTTCGAAAGGGTGTTGATGACCTGTCTGCCCAGCGGAACGACCCGCGCACGCTGACCGGTACCCCAGGGCGTTCAAACCATCGCAACGCTGCATGCGAAGCGGTTGCCGCCGGCGGGCCTGTATCGCGCCTACAGTCGCAGCATCATGACGCACGAGAACACCAAGCCATCTGTGGACACAGCACTGCGCATGCCCAGCCTGTTCGTGTCGCACGGCTCGCCGATGTTTGCGCTGGAGCCCGGCACCACCGGCCCGGCGCTGCGCGCCTTCGGCGAGCGCCTGCGCGCATCCGGCGCACTGCGTGGCGTGGTGGTGATGTCGCCGCACTGGATGAGCCGCACGCCCGCAGTGATGACCAACCCGGCGCCCGCGACCTGGCACGACTTCGGTGGCTTCCCTCAGCCGCTGTATGAACTGCAGTACCCGGCACCGGGCCATGCGGCGCTGGGGCAGCAGGTGATCGCGCTGCTCGCGCAGGCCGGCATCGCAGCCGAGCCCGACGCCCGCCGCCCGCTGGACCACGGCGCCTGGGTACCGCTGATGCACCTGCTGCCGCAGGCCGATGTGCCGGTGGTGCAGGTGGCGCTGCCGGCGCGCTGGGGGGCGCGCGAGGTGTTCGCGATGGGGCAGGCCCTTGCGCCCTTGCGCGACGAAGGCATCCTTCTCGTCGGCTCGGGCAGCATGACGCACAACCTGTCCGAGTTCTTCGGCGGCCAGCATGAGCCTTCGCCCTATGTGCTGGAGTTCAGCCGCTGGATCGAAGCGGCGGTGTCATCGCGCAGCCTCGCGCCGCTGCTGGCCTGGGACACCGAGGCGCCACATGCGCAGCGCGCCCACCCGACAGACGAGCACTTTCTGCCGCTGTTCTTCGCGCTCGGCGCCGGCGGCTTCGGCTCCGGCAACGACAGCCTGATGGTGGACTACCTCAGCCGCGAGGTGATGTACGGCATGCTGGCGATGGACAGCTTCGTGCTGTCGGAGGCCCCGCACGCCCACTGAGGTGCCCACTGCGGTGCACACTCAGGCGCCCACTCAGGCGCCCAATCGTGCAGCGCAGGCGAAGCCTCACAGCCACTTCTGCATCAGCAGCGCATTGCCCGCTGACGGGTCAAGCTGGTAGTTCTCGAAGCCAAAGCGCAGGTAGCTGCGCGTGGCGCGCGCGTTGCCCGACAGCACCTCCAGCGTGAGCTTGCAGCAGCCGCGGGTACGCGCCTCGGCCTCGGCCGCCGCCAGCAGCGCCTGGCCCACGCCGCGCGCGCGGTGTTCCGGCAACACCGCGATGTCGTGCACATTCAGCAGCGGCCGGGCCTTGAAGGTGGAATAGCCCTCGATGCAGTTGATCAGGCCCACCGGCTGCGCGCCCAGCCAAGCGATCCAGCTGATGGCCTTGGGGTGTACCGCCAGGTCATCGCACAGCCGTGCGCGCGTGTCGGCGCTGAGTGCCTCGCCGCCGCCCATCGGATCGCGGGCGTACATGTCGAGCAGCGCCACCAGCGCCGAGCGGTCGGGCTCGGCGCGGTAGTCGACGCGGCGTACCTCGATCGGTGTGGCGTCTGCAGCCTCAGGCATATGCGCTGATCGGCACGCAGCTGCAAAAGAGGTTGCGGTCGCCGTGCACGTTGTCCACGCGGCCCACCGGCGACCAGTACTTCTGGCGGCGCAGGCTCGGCACCGGGTAGGCGGCCTCTTCGCGGCTGTAGGGGTGCGACCAGTCCGCGGTAAGCAGTGACGCCGCTGTGTGGGGCGCGTTCTTCAGCGGGTTGTCGTCCTGCGGCCATCCGCCGTGGTCAGGACCGGCCTCCACCTTCGCGATCTCGGCGCGGATGGCGATCATCGCGTCGCAGAAGCGGTCGAGCTCGGCGAGCGACTCGCTCTCAGTCGGCTCGACCATCAGCGTGCCTGCCACCGGAAAGCTGAGTGTGGGCGCATGAAAGCCGTAGTCGATCAGGCGCTTGGCCACGTCCTCGGCGCCGACGCCGCTGGTCTTTTGCAGCGGGCGGATGTCCAGGATGCACTCGTGCGCCACGCCGCCGCCGCGAATGCCGTCAATGCCGCCGCTGTAGCGGATCTCGTAATGGTCTGCCAGGCGCGCAGCCACGTAGTTCGCAGACAGGATGGCCGTCTCGGTTGCCTGGGTCAGCCCCTCGGCGCCCATCATGCGCACGTACATCCAGCTGATCGGCAGCACCGCGGCGTTGCCCAGCGGTGCCGCCGACACCGCGCCCACCGGCGTCTCGCGCCCGGTGGCCGTGGCATGGCCCGGCAGGAACGGCACCAGGTCGTCGACCACGCACACCGGCCCGACACCCGGGCCGCCGCCGCCGTGCGGAATGCAGAAGGTCTTGTGCAGGTTCAGGTGGCTCACGTCGCCGCCGAATTCGCCCGGTGCGGATACGCCTACCAGCGCATTCATGTTGGCGCCGTCCACGTACACCCGGCCGCCGTGCTGGTGCACGATGGCGCACAGCTCCTTGACGCGCACGTCGAACACGCCATAGGTGCTGGGGTAGGTGATCATCACGCAGGCCAGGTTCGCCGCGTGCTGCACGCACTTGGCCTCCAGGGCGGCGAGGTCCACGCTGCCCATCGCATCGCACTTCACGCCCACGACGGTGAGGCCCACCATCTGCGCGCTGGCCGGGTTGGTGCCGTGGGCGCTTTCGGGGATCAGGCAGATGTGGCGGTGGCCCTGGCCGCGTGCGCGCTGCCAGCCGCGGATGGCCAGCAGGCCGGCGTATTCGCCCTGCGAGCCGGCGTTGGGCTGCAGGCTGATGCCGGCGTAGCCGGTGGCCTGGGTCAGCCAGGCGCGCAGTTGCGCGTCCAGCTCGGCATAGCCCTGCCGCTGGTCGGCTGGCGCGAAGGGGTGCAGTTGCGCGAACTCGGGCCAGGTGACGGGGATCATCTCGCTGGTGGCATTGAGCTTCATCGTGCAGCTGCCCAGCGGGATCATGGTGCGGTCCAGCGCAAGGTCCTTGTCCGACAGGCTGCGGATGTAGCGCAGCATCGAGGTCTCGCTGTGGTGCGTGTTGAACACCGGATGCGTGAGGAAGGCGCTGGTGCGGCGCAGCGCCTCGGGGATCAGCGGCTCGATGCCGCGCTCGAAGTCGCCCACCTGCGGCAGCGCGGCACCTGTGGGTGCGAACCAGCGCCACAGCGCCTCGATGTCGGCGCGGGTGGTGGTTTCGTCCAGCGTCACGCCCACCTGTGCGGGTGACAGGCGGCGCAGGTTGGCGCCGCCGGCCAGCGCTGCGGCCATCACCGCGTCGGCGCGCGGGCCGAGCTCGACGGCCAGCGTGTCGAAGGCTTCGCGGGTGGTGACCTGCACGCCCATGGCCTTCAGGCCCTGGGCCAGGATGGCGGTGTAGCTGGCCACGCGCTGCGCAATGCGCTTGAGGCCCGCCGGGCCGTGGTAGACCGCGTACATGCTGGCCATCACCGCCAGCAGCACCTGTGCGGTGCAGATGTTGCTGGTGGCCTTTTCGCGGCGGATGTGCTGCTCGCGCGTCTGCAGCGCGAGGCGGTAGGCCGGCTGACCATGCGCGTCGATGCTCACGCCGACCAGGCGGCCCGGCATCGAGCGCTTGAATTCGTCGCGGCAGGCGAGGTACGCCGCATGCGGGCCGCCGTTGGCCATGGGCACGCCAAAGCGCTGGCTGTTGCCCACCACAATGTCGGCACCGAACTCGCCCGGGGGCACCAGCAGCGTCAGCGCCAGCAGGTCGGCCGCGACGATGAACGCGGCACCCTTGGCATGCGCCTGCTCAACGAAGGGCCGCAGGTCGTGGATGCGACCGTCGGTGGCCGGGTACTGCGCCAGCACCGCGAAGTAGTCGTTCTCGGCCATCAGCTGCGGCGCAAAACCCACCAGCACCTGCAGGCCCAGCGGCTCGGCGCGGGTGCGCACCACCTCGATGGTCTGCGGATGGCAGTCGCCGGCAACGATGATGGTGTCGCTCTTGCTCTTCACCGAGCGCTTGGCGAGCGTCATCGCCTCGGCGGCGGCGGTGGCCTCGTCGAGCATCGACGCATTGGCAATGGCCATGCCGGTCAGGTCGCAGACCATGGTCTGGAAGTTCACCAGCGCCTCCATGCGGCCCTGCGAAATCTCGGCCTGATACGGCGTATAGGCGGTGTACCAGGCCGGGTTCTCGAGGATGTTGCGCAGGATGACGCCCGGCGTGTGGGTGCCGTGGTAGCCCTGGCCGATGAAGCTCTTGAGCACCTTGTTCTTCTGCGCGATGCCGCGCAACTCGGCCAGCGCCTGCGCTTCGGTCACCGGTGCCGGCAGCTGCATGGCTGCCGCACGCGCGATGGAGCGCGGCACGATGCGCTCGATCAGGTCGCGCCGCGACGGGGCGCCCACCGCCTTGAGCATGGCCTGCTCGGCGGCAGCGTCCACGCCCAGGTGGCGCGGCACGAACTCGTTGGCGTTTTCCAGTTCGCCCAGCGGGCGTGCGGTCTGCATCAGCATGGCGCTTCCTTCGGTGGATCAGGACTCTGCCGAGAACTTGGCGTAGGTGGTCTCGTCCATCAGCGCATCGAGCTGCGAGGCGTTGGACAGCTTGACCTTGAAGAACCAGCCCGCACCCAGCGGGTCGCTGTTGGCCAGCGACGGATCGGCGCGCAGTGCCTCGTTCACCTCGGTCACTTCGCCATCCACCGGCATGTACACATCGGCTGCGGCCTTCACCGACTCGACCACTCCGGCCACCTCTTTTTGCGCGTAGGTCTTTCCGACCTCCGGCAGGTCCACGAACACCACATCGCCCAGCGCGTCCTGCGCATGGTGCGTGATGCCCACCACCGCCACGCCCCCTTCGGTGCGCAGCCACTCATGATCGGGTGTGAATTTCGTCGTCATGTCGTTCTCCAAAAATAATCGGGGTCAGATTCCAATTGAACTGCCAATTGAATTGATCGGCTCAGCCGCGGTAGTAGCGGTTGGGCACAAAGGGCAGGGCGCTCACTTCCATCGGCACCGCCTTGCCACGCACCATGGCATTCAGGCGCGTGCCGGCGGCTGCGTGCGCTGCGTCCACATAGCCCATCGCGATCGGCACATCGAGCATCGGCGACAGCAGGCCGCTGGTGACCTCGCCCACGCGTTGGCCGTCAGGTGACTGCAGTTCCGTGTGCTCGCGCACCGGCACGCGCTCCAGGCCTTTCAGGCCCACGCGCAGGCGCTGCAGGCCCTGGCCGCCCAGCTGGGCCAGCACGCGGTCTGCGCCCGGGAAGCCGCCCGCGCGCTCGCCGCCGGTGCGGCGCACCTTCTGCATCGCCCAGTTCAGTGCGGCTTCTACTGGCGTGGTGGTGGTGTCGATGTCGTTGCCGTACAGGCACAGGCCCGCTTCCAGGCGCAGCGAATTGCGCGCACCCAGGCCGATCGGCTGCACCTCGGGTTGTGCCAGCAACGCACGCGCCAGCGCTTCGGCAGACGGGCCCGGCACCGAAATCTCGAAGCCGTCTTCGCCGGTGTAGCCGCTGCGGGTGATGAACAGCTCGACGCCCTGCCAGGTGAATGCGCCGCCGGTCATGAACACCAGCTTCTCCACGCCGGGCACCAGGCGCTGCAGCGCGGTCACCGCCTGCGGTCCTTGCAGCGCCAGCAGGCCGTGATGGGGCAGGGGCACGATCTCGCAACGGCTGCCGATGCGCGCGCGCATGTGCGCGATGTCGCCCGCCTTGCAGGCGCCGTTGACGATGACGAAGAGCTCGGGCGTGCGGCCTTCACGCTCCCCGGCGGCGCCTGGGCCCCGGTTCACGAACATCAGGTCGTCGATGATCGTGCCCTCGTCGGTGAGCAGCAGCCCGTAGCGCTGCTTGCCCGGTGCCAGGCCGATCACATCCACCGGCATCAGGCTCTCGAAGGCAGCGGCCGCGTCGGGGCCGCGCAGCAGCAGCTGGCCCATGTGCGACACATCGAACAGGCCGGCAGCGGTGCGGGTGTGCTTGTGCTCGGCCATCAGGCCGTCGGGGTACTGCACCGGCATCGAGTAGCCGGCAAAGGGCACCATGCGCGCGCCCAGTTCAAGGTGCAGCGCATGCAGCGGGGTGGTCAGAAGTTCTTCGGCAGCAGCAGACACACGGTCTCCACGGGGCAATGCAATCGGCATGGCTTTCGCCATGGCTGGTTGCCCCTGCTGTCCGCTCTACCTGAGAGATTCACGCGGCGGCGATGCGCGGCGTTTGCTCCTTCGGTGGGCCGCCTCGGCGGGCGACCTCTCTCCAGCAAGGAAACGCCGCTTGCGCGGCGCTTCGTCAGTCCTGGGTGCCTGAGCGTTCGGGGCCGGCCACACCGGTCTGGCCCCTGCGCCTTCGGCGGCAGCAGGCCGTGCAGCCCGCCGCTCTCTCCTGACGCCCCCAGTATACCGGCCGCTCCCGCGGGCGGCCGCCGGCAGGCGCTGCTGCTTCAGCGGGCGTACACCAGGTCGCGCAGCGTGAGCGAAATGGCCGGCACGTAGGTGATGACCATCAGGCAGGCCAGCACCACCAGCACAAAGGGCACCAGGTTGCCGATGATGCGGTCCAGCGATATTCGCGCCACGGTGCAGGCCGCGAACAGGTTCACGCCGAAGGGCGGGGTGATCATGCCCAGCGCCAGGTTGACCACCATGATCAGGCCGAAGTGCACCGGGTCCACGCCGAAGTGCATGGCCACCGGCGCCAGGATCGGTGCCAGCACGATGATGGCCGCACTGGTCTCGATGAACATGCCGATGACGAACAGCGCCGCATTCACCCCGAGCAGGAAGATCGCCGGCGACTGCAGCACTGCCTTGAGCCACTGGCCGATCGCGTCGGGCACGCCGGCGCGGGTGATGAGGAAGGCGAACAGGCCCGCGTTGGCGATGATGAACATGATCACCGCCGACGAGATGACCGACTTGCGCAGGATGGGGTAGAGGTCCTTGATGCGGATTTCGCGGTAGATCACCATGCCGACGATCAGCGCGTACAGCACCGCGACGGCCGACGCTTCGGTGGGCGTGAAGATGCCGCCATAGATGCCGCCCAGGATGATCACCGGCATCAGCAGCGCCCAGCTCGCCTGCAAGGTGGCTTTGCCCACAGAGAGCCGTCCATCGCCGTCGTTCTTGCCCCAACCCCGGTACTTGCACTGGATCCAGA
>JACCDP010748228.1_pt1 | contig 22746 bp, 16 predicted proteins | sample 7445841 | NCBI WGS metagenome assembly JACCDP01 (sample SAMN15323441, study PRJNA562643) | freshwater metagenome | isolation source: river surface water | place: USA:Blue River Watershed | collected 2017-08-17
GTAAAAGAATTGGATGAATGATTCAAAATATTCTCCTATTGCTTCTTTCCATGTTTGATCATAATTGGCGGTTGTTTCTGTCATTTTTTTGTCTGAATCAGGATGTCCAGGATTTAAGGATTTACAGAATATGATTGTTAAATGTTCCTTTATTAAATTAACCTAAATTCTAGTCGGTTTTAACCGACTTTAGCTTTTAGACAGGGAATTTATTCCCTGGATTATTGGATTATTAAAATAATTTAATTTTTATGTATTTAATTTAACAAAATTATCAGAAAATTCACACAATAAGTATTTACAATCACACTTAAACATAGTTATAATATTTAGTATTATAAGCATCTTGCTTGTTTATACTTTGTTTTTTTGTATAGTTAAAGGGTTAAATATGTCTTCAAAACAATTCCAATCAGCACACAGCAGTATTTACAAACTGGGTACAAGACTTGTAGAATATATTGATGAAATTCGCCAAAGTCGTCTTAGCGAAGGTGATGATACCAAAAGTTTAGAAAGTGTAGAAAATAACATCAAAAAAGCATTAACCGCCCTACAACAGCAAAAATATCAAGTGGCGGTTATTGCAGCTATGAAAGCTGGTAAAAGTACCTTTCTTAACGCTATTATTGGTGCAGATGTTTTAGCTAGTGAAACCGCAGCTTGTACTATTTGTCGTACTGATGTCCGTCACATTCCCGCTAATCAAGTTTCCAGACTGTTAGAATATCAAGCAGGAGTAAGAAAACCCATTGTGATAGCTGAGGGGGATGAAGGAGAAATTCAACACAAATTTTTATTGAGAACCCGTAAAATTAGAGAAACTGGAAATCCTGATAATACCATCCGTTTTGAAATAGAACATCATATAGAAGCAATTAGTGGACTTTCTTCCCTTGATGGTTTTACTTTAGTGGATACACCTGGACCAAATGAATGGAAATCAGCCAATTTTAACACAGTCGCATTAAAACAAACAGCATTAGAAGCATTAAGAACTTGTAACGCTATTTTATTTATTTTAAATTACGCATCTTACAAAGATAGTGCTGTTTCCGATTTATTTAAAGAGATATTAGAAAATCGACAGGAAATTTTAGAACAGGAAAAAGGTAAAATTTACTTTATCCTTAATAAAGTTGATCAGAAAACTGAAAAAGATAAAGAAATTGAAGATGTAATTCAAGATTTACAACGGGAATTATCTAATTTTGGTTTTCCTAACCCTATCATTTATCCTGCAAGTTCCAGACAAGGATTATTAGCAAAATTAATTCAACAACAAAAAGCTACAGAAAGTCAAACCAGAGATTTTAAAAGATTCTTTAGTGCGAGATATGCAATTGAAGATGAAGAAGGAAATCAAATTATTCCCGCACCCCGGAAAATAGCACCACAAGCATTACAAAATAGCGGTATTCCTACTATTCAAGAAACAGTCATTGAAACCATTACTAAAAATGCAGGTTGGAATCTTTTGAGTGATGTTTTAGCAATAATTGATCAAGCTGCTAAAACAATTGAAGATACTCTCAACACAAAAATTAGTGGTTGGGAAATTGGCGTTACATCATTGAAGAAAAAGATTGAAGAATACAAAAAACGCTCTGATAATGCTAGAAGTAAGGTAGAGAATGTAAAAAAGTCCGTAGATAGACAAAAACAAATACTCATCAATGGTTTTAGTCAAGGTATTGATATATTTGCAGAAGAAACTAAAGCAGAAATTCAATATCAAATTGATCAAATTGCTGAATCTCAATCTACAAAATCAGCTACCACCCAAAAAGTAAAAGCTCATCGTTCACCAGTTACAAAGACAAGTCAAAGTATTGATTGGGGTGATTTTGGTGATATTGTTGCTGATGTGGGAGGTGGTATTTTAGAACTGTTTAGTAAAGGTTTGGGAAGTATATTTAGATCAAGTGTAAAAGGAGGTACATTTTTACTACAATCTCTTTCTAAAGAAACACCTCAAGTTTTTGATTCTTCAAGTGATTATATAAGTGAAATTCCGAAAATTTCTGATCCATATATCATTAGAGTTCTCAGTAAAAGTGAAGCTCAAAAGATTAGTAAAACTATCAATGAATCTTGTGCTTCTTTAATTCAAAAGTTTTGGTTAGATACTCAAGATACATTGGTAAGAGATGGTACTAATATTCGGGAAAAGTTGGCTTTAAAAATTGAAAATGATATCCAAGAGATATCAAATGAACTATCTGATTATTTGGGGAAAGAATTACAGGTCAAATTAAATATTAATAAAATTCAATTTCCTAAATTTGAATTTCCAGGTATTGATGCAAGAATTAAACAACAACAAGAAGTATTTAAAAGGACAAAACCAGAAGAGAAGAAAAAGTGCTGTTCTGATGAAACTTACTATACAGGTGTAGATGTCGAATATCAAGATAGACAGGATTTTTATGAAGTAGATTTACGTCAAACAACACAATTAATTCAACAAAAAATTGATGAACAAGTTTTAAATAACCGAGAATTACTACAAAGGGTAATTTAAAAACAGATTGCAGATGATTTCAAAAAAGCGGAACAACAAATTAATGAGTACATCAAGAAATTTCAAGATGATTTTGATAGTCTGCTAAAAGAAAGAGAGACAAAAGAATCAGAATCAGCTAAAATTATTAATAGATTGAATCTGCAAAAAGAGAAATTGAAGGAATATCTACAGGAATTAATATCAATTCGTCAATCTCTCAACACCTGGAAACCTTAAATTTTATGTAGGTTGGGTTGACGTAAGTAAACCCAACAATACCAGAATCAAAAAAATAAGTCAGAGATTTTATTTAGATAGTTTACAATCTTTTGCTGTTTTATGTGAAAGTGAAAATATCAAAAATGGATAATAAAGTTTTTTATCAATTGTCAATTGTCAATTATTCTCCGTTCTTTGCACTATCCCAATAAAAGCATCTTCTAAAGAAAAAGGAATATTTCTCAACCCATGAATAGTAATATCATTATCTTCTAAAAGTTCCCTGACTTGATTTATTTCTGTTTTTGGATCATCCAGAACTATGTGTAAACTATTAGCAAAAATCGAAACTCTCCATGATGCAAATTGCTGTTTTAATAACTTAGAAGCAGTTTGATTTTCATTGACAATAATCTCTATTAATTGCCCTGGTTGTGATGCTTTAATAAAACTGGGTGAACCTTCCGCAACGGTTTCTCCTGCTACCATAAAACTCATTCTATTACATTGTTCCGCTTCTTCTAAATAATGGGTGGTAACTAAAATTGCTGTACCATTTCTAGCAAAATCATTTATTAGTTTCCAAAATTGCCGACGCGCTAAAGGATCTACTCCTGATGTCGGTTCATCTAAAAATAATATATCTGGTTCGTGCATCACAGAAGCACCAAAAGCTACTCTTTGTTTCCATCCTCCTGGTAATTGTCCTGTCACCATATTTTCTTTACCTTCTAAACCGCAGGTTGCTATTACCCAATCAATTTTTTCTCTTCTTAATTTGCGCGGTACTCCATAAACTCCGCTATAAAATTCGAGATTTTGGATAATGCTTAAATCGTCATAAAGTGTGAATTTCTGACTCATATAACCAATACGTTTTCTTAATTCTGCACTTCGTAAATTTCCTATTTCTCCACCCAAAGAAATTTCTCCACCACTAGCTGCTAATAAACCACATAACATTTTAATTGTCGTGGTTTTTCCTGCACCATTTGCACCTAATAAACCAAATATTTCACCATATCTGACTTCTACATTGACATCTTTTACTGCTGGAAATTTACCAAATATTTTATTAAGTTTATGGGCATATATGGCAATTTCTTTAGTTTCACTTTGTCCTCTTTTTCTAAATCTGGGAAATGGGAAAAATTGCGGTACTGAACCTTCTTGTCTTAGTCTAGTAACAAAGACATTTTCTAATGTAGGTTCGCTATGTTCAATATGAGGATAATATGGTTTTAATATTTGATTTACTTGTGTTTCACCGATAGTTATATCTTTAACTAAGACATCCAAGCGATCGCCAAAAGTTTGCACATCAGCTATATTTGTATGTAAATTCTGCAAGAGAATTTTCTCACTGACTTCCAAATTTGTAGTTTTTACCTCTAAACGATGTAGTCCTAAATTGGCACGTAATGAGGCTGGAGTACCAATTTCATGAATTTCACCACTATACATTAACGCCACCCGATGACATCTTTCTGCCTCATCTAGATAGGGCGTAGCGACTACAATTGTCATCCCTTCGGTAGATAATTCTGCTAACACATCCCAAAATTCTCGCCGAGAAACAGGGTCAACTCCCGTAGTCGGTTCATCTAATAATAAAACTTCCGGTTGGGAAACCAAAGCACAACATAAAGCCAGCTTTTGTTTCATTCCTCCTGATAATTCACCCGCCAGGCGTGAACCAAACCGTTCTAAACTCATTAATGTGAGATATTTATGACGGCGTTCCCATAACAAATGATCATCAACTTGTCGTAAACCTCCCGCATAACGCAAATTTTCATCAATACTCAAATCTAAATATAAAGAAAATTGTTGTGTTAAATATCCCGTCATTAAACGTGCATCCCTTGCAGGTTGACCAAATACCAAAACTTCCCCCGCAGTCGCTGCCATCACCCCACCCAAAACGTGAAACGTGCTAGTTTTACCCGCACCATCAGGACCAATTAACCCAAACATTTCCCCCTTATTAACAGTAAAATTAATTCCCTTAACTGCGGCTAACTGACCATAATATTGATATAAATTACTAACCTGAATAGCCTCTATTTGGTAATTAGTCATTATTAATTGCCCATGAATTACGCAAAAATTATATTAAACCCTAATTCCTCCGTGTCCCCTGTGCCTGGAGCGGTTCGTTTCTCTTAAAAACTAATTTTTAGCGTGTAATTTAATTTCCGCATCTGCCGGCATACCAATTTTAGCGCAGGGTAAATTTGATTCCTGATAGGGATTTTCAGGATTAAAACAGCCTTGAGGATTTTCCACTTGAATACGAACTCCTATTACTTGTCGTACCCGATCTTTTTGGAAATAAATATTTTCTGGAGTAAAAGAAGCTTGAGGATCAATAGAAATCACTTTACCATTTAGTGGTTTTTGCAGTGCAGAATCAATAAAAATATTAGCAGTTTGTCCTATTCTGACTTTACCAATATCACCTTCAGGAATAAAACCACGCAGATATATATTTTTTGGATCAACTATGGTTAAAATTTTAGTTTGATTATTCACTATTGCACCAGGTTCAACACTGCGGGCAGTAACAACTCCATCTAATGGACTAATAACATTTAAATCTTTTTTCGAGTCTTCTATTTGGGTAAGAATTTGCTGTTTTGATGCTAAAGCATCTCTGACTCTACCATAAGCCGATCGCACTTCCGCCTGAGCAGATTTGAGTTGAGCAAAACTTTGGTCTTTTTTTCTATTTAAAGCCTGTAATTGGGCGTTGCGAATATTAGGATTAAAAGCTGTTGTTTTGGCTTGGGTTAACGCCCCTTGAATTGCCTTTAATTGTTCTTTACTGGCATTTACCGCCGCTTTGCGGGCTTCTAGGGTGGCGATAGCTGTATCTAATGTAGTTTGTGCTTGGTCAAATTGTTGTTGATTAATAGCACCTTCTTTGATAAGTTGGTCATAGCGATCGCGGTTAATTTTTGCTAATTTTACTTCTGCCTGTGCTTGCTTAACTTGGGCTTCTACTTGCAATAACTGTGCTTTAGCTGCCGCCACATTAGATAATGCCTGTTGAATTCGTCCCTGGGTATCCCCTTCGGACTGTTGTAAATTCAGTTTGGCTTCACTAATTTGACTATTAATTTGTTCAAGTTGACTTTGGGCTGTATCTACATCTGCAAGTTCCTTTTGTTCATCTGATTGTGCAGATGTTAGCCGTGCTTCAGTTCCTCTTAATTGTTCTTGTAACAGTTGATCATTACTATCATCTAATTTAATTAATTCTTGTCCTTTTTTGACTTCCGCACCTTCTCGGACAACAATTGATTCAATTCTACCTGAGCGTTTTACACCAATTTCTGTTTCGTAACCCTCAATTCTGCCGCTTAGTTTCAGTATATCTGTTGATCCTTGTGGTTGGTTTCGCCACACTGCATACACAATACCACCGCATATAACTAACAAACCCAACAACAAAGGAACTGGTTTTTTACCCTTCTGCCGTTGAGATGGTGATACAGGAACATTAATAAAACTGTCTGGATTTGACGCAGTTTGAGACATAGTAGCACCTTAGTTCAAACTAGACTGTCTACTGTAATATTACAAGAAATTTGCAAAAAAATTTACTTTTATGCAATTCTCCCTAACCTTGTAATTATCTGTAATGCAACCATAGTAGTTATTATTTTGCAAATTATCTATAGCAGTAATGGTCAAGTATACATTAATTTAACATTTTTGGAACAAACAAAAATCTCTGTATTCCTTATCTGTAAACCTGAAAATCTCAAGGAAGCCGGGGTTTAGCACTACTAAACCCCTACATTCATAAGCAGAATGGGGATTTTCTACTAAAAGAAAATCCCATCTATCCTGTGAACCTAATTTTTAATTACTAGGGTTAGCAGAAGGTTCACGGTGGGTAATTTTTAGCTTGGGCTTAGGACTACCGGTAATGCGTCTGTCATCGTTGCCTTTACCTTCTTTAGACCAAGAAGAACGGCCACCACGACCACCACCAGAACCGCGTTCACGGTCTGAACCATCACCACGTTTGTTAATTCTGGGTTTGGGAGTTGGGCTTTCGTCAACGGGTAAGTCTACACCGGATAATAACCAAGCGGGACGGGTTTGATCGTAGGCGATTTGTAATGCAGCAGCAGCGATCGCATGAGCATCATATTGTTCAATCATTTCGCTGATAATAGGCAAGAAGGAAGCTAACCGTTCACCAGCTAAAGCTTCTGCCACTTGTCCTTTTAACTTCTGAATATGTTGCGCTTCAATCTGTGCCTTAGTAGGAATAGACAGAATCTGCCAATTTTGACGGTTATGGCGTTCAAATGCCTGTTGTTTGCGGCGTTCAAAGGATTGAACTAAAGAAATTGCAGTTCCTTCTTTTCCTGCCCGACCTGTCCGCCCAATGCGGTGAACATAAGTTTCGACGCTATCAGGTAAATCAAAGTTGATCACATGAGAAAGTTGATCAACATCTAAACCTCTAGCTGCAATATCAGTCGCTACTACCCAGCGTACTTGACGACTGCGGAAGCGAGTTAATAAACGTTCCCGGGCTTGTTGGGACAAATCACCATGATATTCGTCTACACTGTGGCCAGCAGATTGCAATTGACTGGTTAATTCTGCGGCGGTGCGACGGGTGCGAACAAAGATTAAAGCTGTTTCCGGATCTTCCATTTCCAAAATTGGCTGTAAAGCTTTTGCTTTTGTCCAATGACGGGGAATGATGTAAGCAACTTGATTAATTTTATTCGGTGTGGCTTTGGGTTGTTCAACGGTAACAGTTACCGGTGAATTCAAAAACTTATTCACCAACATCCGAATTGATGGTGGCATGGTTGCAGAAAATAATGCTGTTTGTCTTTCTTCTGGCGCTTGAGAAAGAATTCTTTCCACATCATCAATGAAGCCCATGCTTAACATTTCATCAGCTTCATCTAATACAAACCATCTCACTTGATCCAGTTTCAAATTACCACGATCTAGTAAGTCTATGACCCTTCCTGGTGTACCAACAACAATTTGCGATCCCCGTCGCAGCTGCATAATTTGGCGATCAATTGATTGACCACCATAAATGGCCGCTGCTTTCAAGTAACTATTACCAATAAATTGGGAAATAGCCGCATGAACTTGAATTGCTAACTCACGAGTAGGCGTTAAAACAATTGCTTGAACAGCTTTTTGGTTAGGATCTAACCGTTCTAACATGGGTAGAGAAAAAGCTGCGGTTTTACCTGTTCCTGTTTGGGATTGACCGACTACATCCCGACCATTTAATAGTTGAGGAATAGCTTGGCTTTGAATATTTGTAGGGGCAGAAAAACCCATACTTTCTAACAGTTCAGCACGTTCTTGGGAAAGGCCTAACTCTTGAAATGATAAACTCATTAACGCTCCTAGATTTTATTGTGAATTTTGGACTTGTAACCCGATACTTATTTGTAAATTAAGTCTTATACAACAGTAGATAGGAGAGGGGAAGATAATCTATCACTATTGACAACTTGACCATAGAGGTCATAGGCATCGGCACTTTGAATCGCTACTTTGACGATGGTTCCTAGCCTAGCCTGTCCTTTAACATAGACTTGACCATCTACTTCAGGAGAAAATCTGCCAGAACGGCCGATTAATTCGCCCCCTGAAAAAATTGAATCGGGATTTTCTTGTTCAATCAGGACATCAACTATTTTGCCAACTTCCTGTTGATTTTTCTGGAAAGAAATTGGTTGTTGTAATTCCATTAGTTGATCACGGCGTGCCGTCATCACTTCTGCCGGAACTTGATCCGGGAGATCGTAGGCAGGTGTCCCCTCTTCTGCTGAAAAGGTAAAGACACCAACATGATCAAATTTATGTCGTTCGGTAAACTCTAATAAATGCTGAAAATGCTCCTGTGTCTCCCCAGGAAAACCAACTATAAACGTTGTTCTTAGCACTGCTGACGGTAGTGCGGTTTTGATCCGTTCCATAATCCCATCATTCACCCGTCCTTGCCAGGGACGGTTCATGGCGCGGAGAATATCTGGATGGGAATGCTGTAAGGGCAAATCTAAATATGGCAAACAGTTGGGGGTTTCTTGGATCGCCGCAATCACATCCGGTGTCAGTCCGGTGGGATAGGCGTAGTGCATCCTAATCCAAGGTATATCTACTTTACCTAAAGCTCGCAGTAATTCGGCTAACTTTGGTTTTCCATAAATATCTAAACCGTAATTGGTGGTGATTTGGGAAATGAGAATTATTTCTTTGACACCTTGACCTGCCAGTTGTTCGGCTTCGGCAACTATTGATTCAATGGTACGCGATCGCTGGTTTCCTCGCAAATGGGGGATAATGCAAAATGCACACCGATAATCACAACCTTCTGCCACCCGCAAGTAAGCTACTCCTTCGGTGGTTGTTCGATAGCGTGGTATAGTCTCATCGGCAATATAACTGGGTTCAGCAGTAATTTCTTTAACTCTCTCTCCCCGCTCGGCTCGCTCGATGACATTAACGATTTTGTGATAATCTCCTGTTCCTACTACGGCTACGGCTTCTGGCAACTCTTCCAATAATTGTTCTTGAAAGTGTTGTGCCATACAGCCAGTAATGACGATTTTCTTATTTGCTTCTGCCAGTTCTACCAGGGTTCTAACTGATTCCTGTCTTGCTGCTTCAATAAAACTACAGGTGTTAACAATTACGTAATCTGCTAATTCTTCATTGCTGTCTACACCATAGCCAGCATCTACTAGCAGCCCTAGCATATGTTCTGTATCTATTCGATTTTTCTCGCAGCCCAGGTGAGAAATGGCAATTGTTGGCTTTTCACCCATATTTTGACTAAATTTTCCGTTTTTTCCTTGTTAATTAACATTCAATTGTTGGATAGGGAATAAACAAAAACAGAATAATGTAGCTAGATCAAGTACAAAACTGTCCACAAAAACCAAGGATCAAAAGGGTTTTACTCCTGACTCCTGCTGTAATTCCCACCCAATTACCCGTTACTAATTACCAGCATTAAGCTACATAACTAGCAACTTTATCAGTAAATAAGAACATACAACCATCATCTATTTTCTAAATAGAGGCTGTGGGATGATACTTTTACTAATTTGTTTCCCAGGGTAATCTTGAGTGTCTTTGGGTAAGTTGGACACTCGTAATATTTTTTAACAATTCGCTTATAGGTATTTTATATTACCGCAGCGTGGGCGTTGTTAATCTACCCATCGGGAAGCCGACCAAGAGGTCTGTTGTGAGAAGCCGCTACCTCGATGGGAAATCGCAATGGCGACCACGCCTACTCAGCAGTAATGACGACCCGGAATTTATGAGTTAAACACCGGGAAACTGCCTGGCATCTTCACAAGTTGCAAACTCCTCTTGTAATCAATTCCCATCTTAACATATCTTATGAAAGGTTTACACCTAATTTCCATCTTTAGCAAGAGGCAGTAATTTGACGATGAGAAAGGAGGGGGCAGGCAAGCAGTAGGGGCGAACGGCAGTTCGCCCCTTCAACCTTCACCTATTCCCTATTTTCTGTTCCCTAAAGCAACTTATTTTATTAGTATAAAAAGGCGGAAGGCTCTCAATCCTGGAGAATATAGATTTTCTATGGAATTTTAGCTAATGCTTGATGAATCTCCCCCCTGTGGAGAGTGGAAATAGGTAAGCACTCTCAATTGTGCCAAGTAAATTAAAAACGTGGACTTACATCAGTTATTTAAAACCCGAACACCAATTATTGGCGTAGTACATCTGCTACCGCTTCCTACTTCAGCCCGTTGGGGAGGCAGCCTCAAAGCAGTGATTGATCGCGCCGAACAAGAAGCCACAGCCCTTGCCAGTGGAGGGATAGATGGGATTATTGTGGAAAATTTTTTCGATGCCCCATTTACCAAAAATCAAGTTGATCCAGCAGTTGTGAGTGCCATGACTGTGGTTGTCCAACGTATCCAAAATTTAGTGACTGTGCCTGTAGGATTAAATGTTTTACGCAATGATGGCAGAAGTGCGATCGCTATTGCTAGTTGTGTAAAGGCACAGTTTGTGAGAATTAATGTTCTCACAGGTGTGATGGCAACTGATCAAGGATTAATTGAAGGGGAAGCTCATCAATTATTACGCTATCGTCGGGAATTAGGATCTGATGTGAAAATTTTTGCTGATGTCTTAGTTAAACACGCCCGTCCTTTAAGTTCTCCTAATCTGACGGTTGCTGTTAAGGACACTATTCAAAGAGGTTTGGCTGATGCGGTAATTTTATCTGGCTGGGCTACTGGTAGTCCTCCAGACCAGGAAGATTTAGAACTAGCTACTGCTGCGGCGAATGGAACTCCTGTTTTTATTGGTAGTGGCGCGAGTTGGGAAAATGTAGGTACTTTGTTACAGTCCGCAGATGGGGTGATTGTTTCTAGTTCTCTCAAACGTCATGGTCAAATTCAGCAACCAATAGATCCAATTCGCGTCAGTCAATTTGTGGAAGCCGCCCGCAGACCTCTATTGTCTAAACTCTGATGCTTCTGATTTTCTTGATTTAGATGATTGGCCGATTTCTGCACTAATTACCAATTACCAATTACCAATATTATGATTCGTCGTCGTTCTACTCCTGGGATTCATAAGTGGTCACGTCCAGCGATTGGAGCGATCGCTGGATTAGGTATCCTGAATACAGGTTATCTCACTTTTGAAAAGCTCACAGGGGGCAGTCCACTTTGCACTACACCGGAAAAAGTTAAAAGTTGTGCTGATGTACTTTCTAGTCCTTGGGGTACAGTTTTTGGCCAACCCTTAGCATTGTTTGGTTTGTTGGCATATATCGGTATGTTCATCTTAGCTTTAGCCCCCTTGGCATTAAACTCTGTGGAAGGAGACAAAAACCAGAAGCAAATAGAAAACTTGAGTTGGTGGTTGCTTTTAGTTGGGGCGATCGCTATGACAGTTTTTAGTGGATATTTGATGTATATTCTGGCATTTCAACTCAAGGCTCTATGTTGGTACTGTATCGCTTCGGCTTTATTTGCTTTGAGTATATTAACCCTTACCCTGCTAGGACGTGACTGGGAAGATATCGGGCAAATATTTTTTATCGCCGTGATTGTCGTTATGGTAACGCTCATTGGTACTTTAGGGGTTTATTCTGGCATTAATTCCGATGGTACTATCGGATTTACCGGTAAACCACAACAGATTACCGCTTTTACTCCCCAAGAACAGCCTAACCCTGAGTTTGGATGGGAAATAACCACTACTTCTGGAGAAGCAGAAATAGCCCTAGCGCAACATCTTGTAAAAGCTGGTGCTAAGGAGTATGTAGCCTATTGGTGTCCCCACTGCCATGAACAGAAGCTACTCTTTGGTAAAGAAGCCTATAAAATCATTGGTGACAATGCTGGGGTAGAGTGCGCTGGTAATAGTCCCAAAGGTAAACCAGAATTATGTACAGCAGCCAATATTCAAGGTTTCCCGACTTGGATTATTAATGGTAAAAGTTATAGCGGTGTGCAAAACCTCGATGAATTAGCAAAAATTACAGGTTATACAGGCCCAAAAAACTTTAAATATTTCCGCTAGAGTTGACACTCCCCAGGCTAAAGCCCTATCCATTAACGGGATCTTTCTTAACATTCGTGAGAGCGATAGCGCAAGCGCTGACTTGTCAGTTCGCTGGCAAACTCCCAAACCTTAATCCTCCGTTGATAATTCTCAATAAAATAAGGGTTTTATCAAGAAGAATAAGGTACATTTTGTCAAGAGTAGGGAAATTTTCAAGCATTGAAACCGTTGCCACATAAATGTTTCAAGATTGTTAAGAAAGATGTGGGTAATGGATAGCACAAGGAGAGGGGTGGGGTAAAATAGTAGAATGACAGGTGCTGCTGTTATTGTCTATAAAACAACTATCACTAAAATATATGACAACCAACCCACCAGTTCTCACCTATACTCTGGAAGAAATCTTGTCTCGTCTGGATCAAAAGATAGAGAAGCAATTTACCGAAGTCAATCAAAAAATGGATCGGCAATTTACCGAAGTCAACCAAAAAATGGATCGGCAATTTACCGAAGTCAATCAAAAGTTTACCGAAGTCAATCAAAAGTTTACTGAAGTCAATCAAAAGTTTGCTGAAGTCAACCAAAAAATGGATCGGCAATTTACTGAAGTCAACAAAAAACTAGAAACTATTGATAGTAGACTAAATAAACTGGAAATTGGCCAGGCAGAATTATCAGGGGAAATTAAAACCCTAGACGAAAAACTATCAGGGGAAATTAAAACCCTAGAAGAAAAAGTTATTGGTATTGATAAAAGACTAGATAACCAAGAATTTATTAATCGTGGAGTTCTAGTAGCAGTGATTATAGCCCTAATTAGTGGGGTAGTCAAACTATTTGGTTTCTTTCCCACCGGTAAAATTTGAAAACCCTAATACCATTTCTTTGTAAAGTTGCATATAATTTACCCCCCTTACCAAGCTACCGTGTAAAGTTTAATTAAGTGGATTAATAGGGTTTTGATTGTTATATTGTCTATAAATAAAACAACTCTATTTTCCCTCAATCTCACGATTTTTAGCTTGACAGGCAAATAGACATTGATGTATTTTCAAGAAGAGGGTGATAACTTGCATTTTTACATTCATTATCTTAAGCAAAAGCTCAATTTATTCCCTTGCAGAGTATAAATTTTTCACGAAACGTTATGGCAACGTTATATGTATCATCGTTCCGATGGACATTTATTAGAAAGTACGGTAATTTTATTACTCGTTTCTCCACTATTAACCATCGTTGGTTTATATGATCCACCTTTTAGAATTAAAGCAGAAGAATCAATACAAATTATAGTAGCTGATAGTGAAGAAACTTTACAGGGAAGAATTGATATTTTAGTATTAAAAGAAAGGTTATGGATTATAGTTGTAGAATCTAAAAAAACCATGTTATCAGTTTGGTCAGCATTACCCCAAACTCTAGCTTATTTAATGGCTAATCCTAATCAAAATTATCCTACTTTTGCGATGTTAACTAATGGTGATGATATAGTTTTTATCAAACTAGAAAATCGAAAATATGCAATTTCTAGAGTTTTTGCACCTTTTACTAATCAAAGTGAATTAGAAGTTGCTTGTCAAGTATTGCGGAAAATCGCGGTAATGGATGAAATTTAAGTAAGGATTTAGATAAGATGATAAGATCCCCGACTTCTAAGATAGATTGATCCTTTCCGAATACAATCAATCAAAGAAGTCGGGGATCTGGAAACAAGTGCTATAGTTGAATACTTACAAATTTAATCACAATAGATATCAAAAATGTGTTCATTTACAGGATTTATAACATCTGACGTACTCTACGTGCGAGTTGCGTAAGTCCTGAATGGGTTGTAAATTACAACCCAATGTTTAGCTTTATTGTTAAATGCTAAGTACCTGAGAAAAATTAATTGCACATTGGGGAAAACAAGAGAAATCTCTATATCTCTTGTCTGTCACCGTGGCGTAGCACCTTTCCTCAATATGAAATTTATTTTGCACAACTACTTATCAGGATCTACACCCAAAGCTCTCAATCTTTCTGCTAATAATTGAGCGCGTTGTTCAGCAGTTTCCGCCCTTTGTCTTTCCTGTTTAGCTCTCTCATCACCAGTCATTAACACATTACCATCTTGATCACACCAACGCAACCAAGTATCATTTCTGCCTTCAAATTCTCCCTCCCACAAAGTTAAACCTAAACCAATTTCTTCTAACCAATGATTTGTAGTTTCTACATATCTTCTAGCTTTGAGATTATAAACAGTTAGAACTTTATCTCCTAAGTGTAAATGAGGATCATAAACAACATAATGATAAACCCGCATTTTTTCATAAATTTGTAGCTTTTTTCCTAGTTCCTCACCTTCTTGGTTAGAAACTATTTCTATCGCTACTTCTGGAACTTTACCAAACTTCCAAACCAGATAACAACGATTTTGTTTTTCCCACCAATTTTGAGGAGTTTCTACATCAAAACTCACAAAAATATCAGGAACTATGGCAGGTTCACCATAGGTATGATAAACACCTACATTAGCTGCTGCTAAAAAAACTTGGTTTTGCAAAGAACTGTAAAGAGAACCGACTAATAAACGTTGTTGTTTTTCAGAAGCGAGATTATCCACTGGTGTATCATCTTCTGTAACTAGCAGGTTGGCATCTGGTACATCACAATTATCAATATCCTTGATTAAAAGTTGCTCAACCATAGTTTTATCCACTACCTAAGAAATGGAGTTTTGAACATTCTATATTCTAACATAATAACAACCAGATCCCCGACTTCTTAAAGAAGTCGGGGATCTATATTATGTTATCTATCTTGAGTAAACAAAAACCGGAACTCTCTTATATGCAGGTGTACCACTTTGCGGATCAACTTCTGCTTTAAATAAAACATTAGCTTCAGGATAAAACATAAAAGCTACACCTTCACGAATTGCACCGGAAATGATTTCTATATTTTCTAATTCCCCTGCATTTCCTTTCACTATAACTCGTTGATGTTCCTGAAAACCTGCCTTTTTAATATCCCAACTATTCATTAAAATACAATGACGATGGGGCATATTTCTATATTTATCTGCACTGCGATAAACTACCGTATTATGTTGTCCATAACTGCGCCCTGTTCCTAATATCAATACAATTCCTGATTGATTTTCGTCAACCCCAAAAGCCGATTTATCAGGTGTTGATAACTGCGGTAAAGGTGTGACAAACATCTGGGCTTTACCATCAGATGTAGGAAATTTTGGTTCTTCAAAAATCCGTCCAGTAATGGTAAATTCTTCTTGAGTTTGATCAATTTCCCCGATTTTTTCATAACCAGGAATAGTTTTTGCAATTAATTCTCTTACATAAACAGTATCTTGCAATTTACGCCAATTAATGGGAGTTACATCATGTAAACGATGGGCTATTTCTGTAATTAATTCTATTTCAGAAATCAAATCAGAATTATCTGGTTGTAAATGACTTTTACCTGCATCATTTAACCTCACAAAATTATTACCTGATTCCGTTGTGGTTTTATGGGTATTTTCAAATCTATTAAAGACTGGTAATATTAAAGTTTGGGTTTTGCCTAAGCCGTGAAAATGTCCTAAATTTGGCTTTGTAGCTACATAAAAAATGGTTTCTATTTGTGACAATGCCTTTTTGGCTTGTTGTAAATCGGGGTTTGCTGCATACAAATTTCCCCCCAAACAAAAGAGAGTATTTATCTTTCCTAATTCTGCTGCTTCTATTAAATTACGGGTATGATAACCAGGTGTTTCACTCAGAGGTTTTCCTAATAGTTTTGATAGTGCTTGTTTGATTTCTTCGCGCACGTTTACAGTTACACCCATTGAACCAAAACCTTGGACATTAGAATGTCCTCTTATGGGCATTGTTCCCGCGCCAATTTTGCCAGCGTTACCTGTAATTAAGGCTGTATTTGCTATACTAAAAACGTTATCTACACCATTGTTTTGTTGGGTTATACCCATTGCCCAAGCAAAAACTACACGGTCAGATGTACCAATTATATAAGCGGTGGCTGTGATTTCCTCGTATGATAATCCGCAAGTTTGAGTAATATTTTCCCAGGATGTATTATTGGCATAATCTATAATTTGTTGCCAATTTTGTGTATATAAATTGAGATATTCGGTTTTGATTAAACTTTGTTCAATCAGGGATTTTTGCAAACCTACAAATAATGCTACATCACTACCAGTAATTGGTTGTAAATATAAAGAAGATATACCAGAACCACCTGTAAGTAATGATTTGATGGGAAATGCAGGGGAGGCAAATTTAACTAAACCTATTTCTATTTGGGGGTTAATAATAATTACTTTACCACCTCGTTCTCGCAATTTGATTAATTCGTTCATCAAACGCGGATGATTTGCGGGTGCATTAGAACCTATTAAAACTACACAATCACTATGTTTAAGGTTTTCCAAACTTACCATTGATGTTCCTGAACCGAAAACTTTTTTTAAGCCGACGGTTGAGGGGGCGTGACATAAATCAGAACAATCTGCTAAATTATTACTACCCAGCGATCGCATCAATAATTGTAATAAATAAGCAGCTTCATTAGATGAACGTCCCGAACTATAACTAGCAATCTTTTCTGCTGGTTGTTGAAAAGCTGTGGTGGCAATTTGATAAACTTCTTCCCAACTTATGGGTTGATAATGGGATGAACCGGATCTGAGAATGAGAGGATAACTAAGTCTGCCTAAATTATCACATTCTTGAGAGATGAGTTTTTGTAATTCGCTAATATTATATTGTTGAAAAAAATCTTGTTTAATTCCTGGTTGCAATTCCGCAGAGATAGCCTCTACACTTTTAGCACAGCGTTGTAAATATTCTCCCGCTTCATTGACAAACCCTCCTTTTTGTCCTCCTGTACCCCAAGCACAGGATAAACAAGCGCTTTTATGATTGAGAGTTTGCCATAATTTTAAACCTTGGGGTGAGAGGGTTTTTTCTACCCAATATTGAATTACAGGTAAACCGCCTCCGGCTTGGGAGTGAGATTTATTTTGCGGTATATTATCCATAATTAGAAGTTCTTTATGTCATTTACAAATTTTCATAAACTTTATCATCATTTCGTTTGCCAACTCTAAAAATTTTAGGATTATCTATTGAGAGGGAGAATTTTTGACATTACCTGTTGAAAAAAATGGGGTTGCAGTTGATGTTTCACCTTGAGCAAGACTATCTAACAAATTACTTAAATGTTCTTGGATTTCATTAACATTTACTTGAGTCATGATAAATAGGGAACAGGGATTAGCAATTAAGATTTTACAATTACCAATCACCCATTACCCATTACCTATTCAGCCGTTTTATTAGCTGCACGATTAGCGCGAGCTTCTGCTGAGGCCATGACTTCAGCAAAGTTTTCTACAACTTCTCCTGGGAAGTTTTCTAAAGCTCTGGTCGAAATGGCAACTCTACCTTTACCTTCGTCTAAATCAATAATTATAGCCTTAATTGGTTGACCAATTTGAAAGACTTTATCCAAAGAATCAATGAATTTTTGGCTGACTTGTTTGATGTGTAGTAAGGCGCTGACACCATTCAAATCTACAAATACACCAAAAGGTTTGATGCCGGTAATTTTTCCTTCTACTAATTGACCTAGTTCTAATAAACTGAAACTGCTAGAACGAGTGGCTAAACGTTGGGAAAGAACGAGTTTTTTAGTCTCAAGATTAACTTCTAAAAAGCCTGTGGTGAGAGTTTGTCCTTTGAGTGCTTCTAGCTGATCACGCTCGGCTAAGTGCGATCGCGGAATAAAACCCCGTAACCCCAGCAGATCAACAGTAACGCCTCCTTTATTGATACCAGTTACCCGCACTTGTACAGTTTGGGAATTCTCCTGCATTTCTAACACTTTTTCCCAAATTTGCTGAACTTCCAATTGCTTGCGCGAAATGGTAACTTGACCTTCTGCATCCTGATCCCGAATAATTAAAAACTCTAGTTCCTCATTCATCGGTAATACTTCCGATAAATCAGTTACTGTTCTCAAAGAAGCCTCATCGTGGGGAAGAAATGCAGACGATTTGCCACCAATATCAACATAAGCGCCATTGTGGTCAATTTGAAACACTTTGCCGCTTACAACTTGCCCTTTTTGAAATTGGTAATCGTGTTTTTCGAGTGCTTTAGCAAAATCGTCCATTGAAAAAGACGAATTGGCTATTTGAGAAAGTTTTGATTCGGAATTCATGACTTTTGAAGATAAATTGTTATTTGTTAGTTGTCAGTAGTCAGTTGTTTTTCACTAACTACTGAGTAAGGATTGGCTAGATGATCAGAGTAGTTGGCTAAAAAGTTGTTGGACTTGTTGCCAAGCATCCGCCGCAGCTTTAGGATTATAACTGGCACGACGGTCACAGAAAAATCCGTGTTCAGATCCATCGTAACGAAAGACACGATGGGAAATATTATATTTTGCAAATTCGGCGGCAATTTCGTCTACCTGTTCTGGAGGAATACTCCCATCTTCCTTACCAAAAAAGGTGTAGATAGTGCCTTTAATCTCCTTTGTGTAGCTAATAGTGGGCTTTCCACCACCAGGAGTACGAGTAGTAATTCCCGCACCGTAAAAGGCGGCGGTGGCTTTAATATCAGAGAGGGTGGCTGCTAAATAGGCAACGTGACCGCCAAAACAAAAGCCAATACAACCAAAACCATCTTTTTTGACTTGGGGTAAGGTTTTGAGGTAGTTAATAGCTGCTTGAATATCACTCAAAAGCTGAGAAGCTGTGCTTTGTGACCAGGCGTATTTTCTGCCTAATTCCACATCATGGGGAGTATAACCGGTTTCAAATCCCGGCGCTTGACGTTGAAACAGTGCCGGAGCGATCGCTACATATCCCAGTTTAGCAATCCGTTCTGTCACATCCCGAATATGAGCATTAACCCCAAAAATCTCCTGTAAAACGACAATTCCTGAGTAAACACCGACCGCTGTTGGTTGAGCTAAATAACCATCAATTTGCAAATTATCTTCAGGAATTTGAATTTTTTTAGTCTGTATTGCGTGTTCTGTCATAATTAAAGTTATTAGTTAAGGGAACAGGGAAGAGGTAAGAGGGTAATAATTTCATTCTTCATTCTGAACTCCTGACTGGTCACTGTGCGAAGCCGAAGTGCTGACTCCTGAACTCCTGAGTTGGCGTATTCTTCTTTGATAATATTTTTTGAGCAAGTTAACCCATCAATAATATATTTAACAAATATATTTAATAGGTAGCTTATAGCGATTTGTATAAGTCTTATGGAGCAGAATTGGTAATGATTCAATTCCGTATTCAGCCAGATAGTGAAATTCCCGCATCTAACCAACTGTTTAATCAAATCCGATTTGCGATCGCCTCCGGGCAATATCCACCTGCATATAAACTACCCAGCACCAGGGCTTTAGCAATGCAAACAGGATTACATCGCAATACGATCAGCAAAGTTTACCGTCAGTTGGAGGAAGAAGGATTTGTTGAAAGTCTGGCAGGTTCAGGAATCTATGTTCGCGCCCAAGGTCATGAGGGAGGCAGTAAATCACAGTCTCCCATTCTCAAACAACATCCTGAAGCCTATAAGGTAGTCCAACAAGCACTAGATGACTTATTAGGTCAAGGTTGTTCCCTCAATCAAGCCCGAGAAATATTTCTAGCCGAAGTAGACTGGCGTTTGCGCTGTAGTGCCAGAGTATTAGTCGTCACACCATCTCAAGATATTGGTGCTGGCGAATTAATGGTGGATGAATTAGAAGAATCTCTACAAATTCCCGTCCAGCTAGTAGCCACGGAAGAATTGATCGCGGTTCTAGACCAAACGACCTCAGCTACAGTAGTCACCAGTCGTTATTTTATCGGTGAAGTAGAGGAGATCGCTGCCCCCAAAGCAGTCCGTGTCATTCCTCTAGATATTCACGATTATGGCAAAGAACTTAATGTAGTTAAAAGCCTAGCTAAATCTAGTTGTATAGGCATAGTTAGCCTCAGTCCCGGTATTCTTAGAGCCACAGAAGTCATTCTGCACGGTTTACGAGGCGATGAAATATTAGTGATGACTTCCCAACCCAAGGATGCTTATAAACTACACGCGATTGTCAAACGATCAGAACTTATCTTTTGTACTGATCAAATCAGCTATTCCACAGCCCAAGCAGCCATCCAAACAGCCTTAGATGACCTAATTCGTCCCCCTAAACTCATTCGCTGTGAAAACTACATTGGTACACTGTCAATTAATTTGCTCAAGCGAGAATTAGGTTTAATCTGACCGAAAAATTTGAGATTTTGGAGTAACTAGGATTTGCTGAATAAAGCTAAAACCGTTTATTTATAAGGGTTTTGCGGATTTTCCGAACAAAAAAGTGCTAGGTTAGTTACATTTTTCCCTGTCGGATATGGGAAATTGAGGATATCCAGATAGCTGAAACTGTCCCCTGTCCCCTGTCCCCTCCCCTCACAGACAACCTTTTCAGCAAACCCTAATTAAGTAGAACTTACGCAAAACATCGCTAAAGTAGGGGTAATTCATGAATTACCCCCACCAAAGAATCAGGTTGGGGCCTTATCACCTCACCTGAATTCTGACTGGGATTTTAGGTTTTAGATTAAAAAAATTTGGTGAGAGTCTCATAGGACTCAAAACCCATTGTCAATAAACAGCAATTATCACCCTGAGTAAAGAAAGTCATTTAAAATACACAAATATTAAAATATTTGCTTGATTTATCAATTACCTTAATCAAAAGATATATTAAAGACATCCAATACAGGTTAGCAGGGTTAATACAGTGATCGGCAAAATCATTAAAGGACGTTATCAAATTATCAGCTTTTTAGGACAAGGTACATTTGGTACTACTTATTTAGCAGAGGACAACGACTTACCCGGATATCGTTGCATAGTTAAGCATTTTACCCCATCAAGTACAAATCCAGAAGTATTAAGAAAGGCTACAGAGTTATTTGCCAGAGAAGCTGAAACATTACAAAAGTTTCCTAAACATGATCAAATTCCCTCACTTTTAGCCTATATTCAAGAAAATCAAGACTTTTTCATCATTCAAGAATACATTGAAGGACATGACTTAACAGAGGAATTACCAAAAGCTGCTGGTGTTCCCATTCATGAAAATTTTGTCATTCAATTATTAATAGATATTCTGGAAGTATTAGCAATAATTCATCAAAATAATATCATTCATCGAGATTTAAAACCTAGTAATATTAGAAGAAGAACCAAAGATAATAAAATTGTGATTATTGATTTTGGTGCTGTTAAACAAGTAGGAGATCCAGTACAAACAATTATCGGTACTCCTGTATATATGGCACCAGAACAACTACTAAAAAGACCACAACTTAATAGTGATATTTATTCTATAGGAATCATTGGTATTCAAGCATTAACAGGACTTAACGCTGCAAATTTAGAAAAAGATAGTATTACAAAAAAAATAATTTGGCGAAGTAGTGACAAAGTTAGTCATAAATTGGCCAATATTTTAAATAAAATGGTCAGTGATGATCCTACAGAACGTTATCAAACAGCACAAGAAGTATTAAAAGATTTAAGAGGTGGTGGTAATAAATTAAATTTATGGTGGATAATTATAGTTGGTTTTTTACTAATTACAGGATTAGCAATATTTTTGTTTATTAAACGTCCTCTTCCTGAGTGTGGAGGATCAACATCACCATATTCTCATGAGAAACATCAAGTAAATATCGCATATCCTCAATGTTGGAAACAGGATGATTCAGAAGATCCTTATGGTAAAATAGTAACATTTATTCAACCTGATCAAAAAGCCAAGTTGATTATTAATGTTTCTGAATATTCACAGAGTTTAGATAATTATCAAACATCGGAAGTTAAGGATTTAGAGGCATCCTTAGATATGGCAGATATAATTAAACAAGATGATACTATCATTGCCAATAAACCAGGTAAAATCATCGTTGTCACTGCTAAAAAAGATGATGGTGAAAAAATCAAAAATATGTATTTACTAACGTTAAGGGGAACTACCGCTTATCGCATTACCTACACCACATCAGAAAAAGATTATGAGCGGTTTTTACCAACGGTGGAACAGATGATAAAATCATTAACAATTAATCAGTAAGTTAAGAATCAGATCCCCGACTTCTTGGAGAAGTCGGGGATCTTAGGGAATTTCAAATTTTTGGGTAATTTCACTTCATTTAAAATCACTATAAGCCATTGTTATTGCATCCTCAACACGACTTAATTAGTAAGGATTCAGGTGAGATGATATAACGGTATGCACTTGAATGAGATACAGAATTGACTTAAAACCCACATTCCGCACCCCCCGGTGTCACAATCGGTTTTTTCTGATTTTTATCCCCATTTAATGTTGTATTTTGTACCAAAACCCAGAAATATTGGTAGGCGATCGCTAAAACCAAATCTCCAAAC